>Ga0194130_10000008_pt1:0-265000 | contig 455217 bp, 467 predicted proteins | sample TA2KigsurfametaG_FD_160084 | JGI IMG/M metagenome (GOLD analysis project Ga0194130, IMG submission 160084) | Freshwater microbial communities from Lake Tanganyika, Tanzania - TA2015050 Kigoma 12 surface | ecosystem: Environmental > Aquatic > Freshwater > Lake | place: Tanzania: Lake... | reverse complement strand
ACCGTGGCGTTGGTAGTCCACGGACAACCCGGTAGGACGGATCCCAGGAAAATCCGGGATCCACAAAGTCCGAGAGGGGACGTCAGCTGGCTTCGGCCGGCCAGTCGCTGATTCCATGCCTCCAAGAAAATCCTCTAGGGAGTTGGAACGTGCCCGTACCAAAACCGACACAGGTGGGCAGGTAGAGCATACCGAGGAGATCGAGAGAACCCTCGTTAAGGAACTCGGCAAAATGGCCCCGTAACTTCGGGAGAAGGGGCGCCACGGTAGGGTGACGGGATTCACTCCCCGAGCTCGATGTGGCCGCAGAGAATTGGCCCAACCGACTGTTTACCAAAAACACAGGTCTCTGCTAAGTCGAAAGACGACGTATAGGGGCTGACGCCTGCCCGGTGCCGGAAGGTCAAGAGGAGAGGTTAGCTTCGGCGAAGCTTTGAATCCAAGCCCCGGTAAACGGCGGCCGTAACTATAACGGTCCTAAGGTAGCGAAATTCCTTGTCGGGTAAGTTCCGACCTGCACGAATGGCGTAACGAGTTGGGCGCTGTCTCAACGAGGGACTCGGTGAAATTGTAGTGTCGGTGAAGATGCCGACTACCCGCCGCAAGACGGAAAGACCCCGTGAACCTTTACTGCAGCTTGATATTGGGATTTGGGATGTCCTGTCCAGGATAGGTGGGAGGCTGGGAAGCCGGGACGTCAGTCTCGGTGGAGCCGCCCTTGGGATACCACCCTGGATGTTCTGAATTTCTAACGCGACACCGTGATCCGGGTTGCGAACAGTGTCAGGTGGGCAGTTTGACTGGGGCGGTCGCCTCCTAAAGTGTAACGGAGGCGCACAAAGGTTCCCTCAGCACGGTTGGAAATCGTGCGCAGAGTGTAATGGCATAAGGGAGCTTGACTGCGAGACCTACAAGTCGAGCAGGAGCGAAAGCTGGTCATAGTGATCCGGCGATCAAGAGTGGAATTGTCGTCGCTCAACGGATAAAAGGTACTCCGGGGATAACAGGCTTATCCTCCCCAAGAGTCCACATCGACGGGAGGGTTTGGCACCTCGATGTCGGCTCGTCGCATCCTGGGGCTGGAGTTGGTCCCAAGGGTTGGGCTGTTCGCCCATTAAAGCGGTACGCGAGCTGGGTTCAGAACGTCGTGAGACAGTTCGGTCCCTATCTGCGGTGGGCGCTGGAAATTTGAGAGGAGTCGTCCCTAGTACGAGAGGACCGGGATGAACAGACCTCTGGTGCATCAGTTGTCGTGCCAACGGCACTGCTGGTTAGCTACGTCTGGACGGGATAACCGCTGAAAGCATCTAAGCGGGAAGCCCACCTCGAGATGAGATTTCCCATCCCCTTGAGGGAGTAAGGGTCCAGGTAGACCACCTGGTTGATAGGCGGTATGTGGAAGCGCAGCAATGCGTGGAGCAGAGCCGTACTAATACCCCGAGGGCTTGAATTTATACCTACGTCGCTGTGCAGTCTTGAGGGTTCACCCTCATGAGTTCCCGGTGGTCAGGGCGAGCGGGAAACACCTCTTCCCATTCCGAACAGAGTCGTTAAGCCGCTCAGCGCCGATGGTACTCCGGACTCACGTCCGCGGGAGAGTAGGTCGCTGCCGGGATTCATCATGCGAAGGGCCGCCACGGGGCGGCCCTTCTGCGTGGGTGCACAGCTCTGGTGCGGGCGCGGGGCGGCGACGCCGTGCGTGGGCGCTTGCGCGGCGGCAGGTCGGCGTACCGGGGCGGTCCCGGTAGCATCGCCGCATGCCCGATCCGCGCGATGACAACCAGGTGATCGTCATCGGGGGCGGGCTCGCGGGGCTCAGCACCGCTCTGCGGCTTTGCGAGGCCGGCCGGCCGGTGGTGGTGCTCGAGGCCGAGGAGCAAGTGGGGGGCCGCGCACGCACGCTGGAGATTTGCGGGGAGCCGGTGGATCGCGGGTTCCAGTCGCTGTTCACGGCCTATCCGGCTACGTCGCGCATGCTCGATGACATCGGGATCGCGAGGCGTGACCTGCTCGCCTTCGACCGTGGCGCGGTGGTGCACGACGGCACGAGGTGGTCCCGATTCGGCACCTCCCCGCGCGCCACGCTCGGGTTCGAGTGGTTCGGCCCCGGCGATGTGGCCCGCCTCGCGCGCCTCGGAGCGGAAGTCGCAGGGGCACCCGTGCAGGCCCTGCTGAGCGGCGACGAGCGTGAGGTCACGGCCCTCGAATACCTCGTGACCCTTGGCTTCTCGGATGGTGCGGTGGAGGGTTTCTTCCGCCCGCTGTTCGGGGTGATCACCGCCGATCGGATGCTCGGCAGCGATGCCGCGTACTTCAGGTTCCTCATGAAGATGCTGCTCCGTGGGCGCGCCGTGGTCCCCGTCGAGGGCCACGGGATGATCGCGGCGTGGGCGGCGGCGCGCGTCGGGCAGTTGGGCGGGGAGGTGCGCTGCGGTTCGCGGGTGGCGGAGATCGAAACCGACCCCGACGACCGCGGGAGGGCCATCGGCGTGCGGATGGACCGGGGCGGGGTGATCGGGGCGGGGTGCGTGGTGGTGGCCGCCGAGGCGCCCGCCGCACGACGCCTGCTCGAGGACATCGACCGGCAGACAGCCCGTGCCCTCGACCTTCAGCCGCGCGGAGTGACGACGCTGGTGTACTCGCTGACGTCCTCGTTCTACTCGGGCCGCACGATCGTGCTCAACGCCGGTCCGGCACGCGGCGCGTCCGGGAGGACGGCATCCACGGGCGGCGTGGGCGGCCGGGTCAGATCGGCAATGGCGGCCGACGAGGCGCCGGTCCGCATCGACCTCGTCTGCCAGGAGTCGAACCTGCTGCGCCCCGGCAGGCGGGGTGGGGCGCGTCTGCTCGCCACCAGCGTGCACGGGGACGCCGGTGCGCCCGACGGCGACGCCTTGGCCGCCGAGATGGAACGCCTGGCGAGAACGTGGAATCCCGGGTATCCGTGGGCGCGCGTGGCGACGTTGGAGGAGGTGGTGGTGCACCCGTGGGGGCAATTCGCGGTGCCGCCGGGCGCACGGGACGACCTGCCTGATGCCGCCACCGGGCTCGATAACGTGTTCCTGGCCGGCGACGTGACGATGCATCCGTCCATCGAGGGGGCCGTGGCCAGCGGCGAGAGGGCCGCGCAGATCGTCGGGGCATTTCTTGACCGACAGCTGTCAGTGGGGGCCTGACAGCGTGTCAGGGCAGGCGGTGAGGTGGGATACAGGACGGGGCGCCGTGCGTGCGCGGCTCCCCGCCCTCGAGGCTGAGGCGTACCTGAACACCGGCGGTGCGGGACCGCTGCCCGATCTCGCCGCCGACGCCATGCGCGCCATGGTCGACATGCAGGTGGCCCGCGGGCGCATGAGCGACGCGGCAGTGGACGCGGGACGCGACCGGCAGGCGGCGCTGCGCGCGGCGGTGGGTCGCGTTGTAGGGCGCCCTGCGTCCGAGGTCGCCATCGCGCAGAGCTCCACCCACGCGATGAACGTGGTCATCTGGGGCGCGGGGCTGAAGCGGGGCGACAACGTGGTGACCACCGGCATGGAGCACCCCGGGCTCGCGGTTCCCCTCGCGGCGGCAGCCGGGCGCGTGGGCGCGAGGGTGCGCATCGTGGACGTGGGTGATGGCAGCGGGCCGCTGGAGGACGTGATCGGCGCCTCGGTGACCGCACGCACGCGCCTGGTGGCCCTGTCGCACGTGTCGTGGATGACCGGGGCGGTGCTGGACGTGGCCGGGGCCGCGCGGGCGGCCGCGAGAGCCGGGGCCCTCACGCTGGTGGACGGTGCGCAGGGGGCCGGCGCGGTACCCGTGGATCCGGCGGATTGGGGCATTGACGCCTACGCGATGCCCGCGCAGAAATGGCTGCTGGGGCCCGAGGGGCTGGGTGCCCTCTGGCTGCGCGGGGAACTGCAGGATCGCATCGCGGTGACCACCGCGGGCTACGAGACCGGTCAGGAGCACGGATGGGATGGATCGGTGGCCATGCACGCCGATGCCCGCCGCTATGAGGCGTCCACGTTCCCGGAGATCCTGCTCGCAGGGTGGACGGCGTCGCTGGAATGGCTCGACTCCCTCGGCTGGGAGCGGATTCAGGAGGGAACCCGCGTGGCCGCGGCCGCGTGCCGCGAGGCGCTCGCGGAGGTGCCGGGCGTGCGCCTCGATGCGCCGACCGACGCCCGATCGGGCCTCGTGGCATTCTCGGTGCCTGGCCGTGCGCCGCAGGAGATCGCCGCCGCACTCGCCGCGCGGGGGGTGATCGTGCGAGCGCTCCCCGAGCCCGGGGGCCTTCGCGCGTCGTGCGGGTTCTTCACCAACGCAGGGGATATCGAGCAACTCGCGGAGGTCTTGGGCGAACTCGCCGCGTGTTAGCGTGCTTGGCCGTGAGCCAGCAGTTCGTGATCCAGGGCGGGCACGCGCTGGCCGGCACGGTTACCCCCACGGGTAACAAGAACGCCGCCCTGCCGATCCTCGCCGCCACCCTCCTCACCGATGAGGAGGTCATCCTCGAGAACGTCCCTGACATCCTGGACGTTCACGCCATGCTGGCGATCCTCGATGACATCGGCGTGTCCGTGCGCGAGGAGCCCGATGGCGCCCTGGCGTTCCGCGCGCACGACATCCGCAGCACCGACCTCGACCCCGATCTGTGCCGGCGCATCCGCGCGTCCGTGCTCCTCGCCGGTCCGCTGCTGGCGCGCACCGGGTCGCTCACCCTGCCCATGCCCGGTGGCGACTTCATCGGGCGCCGGCGCATCGACACCCACCTAAGGGGGTTCCGGGCCCTCGGAGCCACCGTGCAGCGGGCGGACCGTGGGTACGAGATGCGCCAGTCGGGCATGTCGGGGGCCGAGATCTTCCTCGACGAGGCCTCGGTGACCGCCACCGAGAACATCCTGATGGCCGCCGTGCTCGCCGAGGGGCGCACGACGATCCTGAATGCCGCGAGCGAGCCGCACGTGCAGGATCTCGCCGGGTTTCTCGTTCTCCTCGGCGCGAAGATCGACGGCATCGGCACCAACCGGCTGTCGATCGACGGCGTCGAGCGCCTCAGCGGCGGTCGCTTTCGCATCGGCCCGGACTACATCGAGATCGCGTCGTTCATCGGGCTCGCGGCCATCACGGGGTCCGACCTGGTGATCTCCGAGGCCCGCCCGGCCGACATGCGAATGATCCTGCTGGGCTTCGAGCGCCTGGGAATCCGCGCGCAGTGGCTCGATGACGGTTCGCTGCGCGTGCCGCCCGACCAGGCGCTCGTGGTCATGCAGGACGAGGGCGGGGCGATCCCGAAGATCGACGATGGACCCTGGCCGGCATTCCCCGCCGACCTCACCTCGATCGCCACGGCGGTCGCCACCCAGGCCACGGGCGAGGTGATGATCTTCGAGAAGATGTTCGAGAACCGGCTGTTCTTCGTGGACAAGCTCGTGGCCATGGGTGCGCGCATCATCCTGTGCGATCCGCACCGGGCGGTGGTGAGCGGTCCGGCGCAGCTCTACGGCGAGCGCGTGGAGAGCCCCGACATCCGCGCAGGAATGGCGATCCTCATCGCGGGCCTCGCGGCCAAGGGCACCACCACCATCGGGAACATCGGGCAGATCGATCGCGGGTATGAGCGCATCGACGAGCGGCTGCGCGCCCTCGGCGCGCGTATTGAGAGGGTGGACGAGTAGGCCATGGCCGATCCCGTGCCACTCCCGGCCGGGGTCCGTGACGTGCTGCCCGTCGAGGCGGCGGAGCTCCGGGCCCTTGGGGATGCGCTCGCCGGTGCCTTCGCGTCGTTCGGCTTCCGCGATGTGATGACCCCGCTCATCGAGCTTGCGGACGTGCTGGATCGCGCCGAGGAGGATGGCGTGGGACGCGCGTACCGCCTTTTCGACGACGAGGGCCGCGTGCTCGTGCTGCGCCCGGACCTGACGATTCCCACCGCGCGCCTGGTGGCCACGCGCATGGCGGACCACCCCGATCCGGTGCGGGTGTCGTACAACGCCCGCGCGGTGCGTCCGCCCGTGCCGGGGCGGATCGAGGGGGCAGAGCAGCGCCAGGCCGGCATCGAGCTCGTGGGCCTCGGCGGGCCCGAGGCCGACGCCGAGGTGATCGCCGCCCTCGCGACGGGTCTCGCCGCCGCCGGCGTTCCGGATGCCCGCATCGCGGTCGGTTCCGTGGCGCTGGTATCGGCGGTGATCGAGGGCGTGGGCGCCGGTTCCGCGGCGCAGCAGGGCATGTGGGCCGCGCTGCGCGGGCGCAGCCTCGTGGATTGGCGGGATGCCGCCACGGGCGCGGGGGCCGACGGCGAGGCCGCCGCGCTGCTGGCCGAGCTGCCCTCGCTTCGCGGTGGGCAGGAGGTGCTCGACCGCGTTTCCGGGGCGGTGCCCGGTGCCGCCGATGAGTGCGCCCGGCTGGCCGCGGTCCTCGAGCTGGTCGCGGTGCACGGTGTGGCACCGCCCATGGTCGACCTGGGCGTGGTGCGCGACTGGGCCTACTACTCGGGCGTGGTGATCGAGGCCTACGCCGCAGGGGCAGTGGCTCCCGTGGCTGTGGGCGGCCGCTACGACGGGCTGGCCGCGCGCTTCGGGCGCTCGCGCCCCGCGGTGGGCGTGGCCGTGGCGCTCGACCTGCTGCACCACGCCGTGGGCCGTGGGGCCGAGCAGCCCGACGCGGGGATCGTCCTGGTGGGCGGCTGTGACGAGTTCGTCGCGCAGGCCGCGGCGCTGCGCGCGGGCGGCGTGGCCGTGGTGGCGCTGCCCTCCGGTGCCACGGATGCAGAGGCCGTGGCCCTGGCTGACGGCCGGCGGTTCGTGGTGCGCCGCGACGGTGCCGTGTGGATGGCCCGGGACGTCATCGGTGGCGCCGAGGTGCCCGTGCCCGACCTGGGGGAGGGCCCGTGGAGCTGAGGATCTGCATCCCCCTGGGCGCGCTGTTCGAGGAGTCGCTCGACGCGATGGCGGCGGCGGGCCTGCCCGTGGAACCACTGCGCGATGCCGGGCGCCGGTTGATCGTGGTGGTGCCGGACGGCCCCACTTACATCACCACGCGTCCGAGCGACGTGCCCACCTACGTCGAGAGCGGCGCGGCCGACCTGGGCATCGTGGGCCGCGACGTGCTGCTCGAGACGCAGCCCGACGTGTACGAGCTCGCCGACCTGGGCTTCGGCGGATGCCGCATGTCGTGGTGCACGCCCGAGGGCGACGACCCCACGTCAGAGGCGATCGAGCGGTTCGGGGCGGTGCGGGTGGCCACCAAGTACGTCAACTGCGCGGAGAGGTTCTTCGATGGGACCGGCCGTAAGGCGGACATCGTCGAGGTGAATGGCTCGGTTGAGCTCGCCCCACTGGTGGGCCTGAGCGACGGCATCGTCGACCTCGTCGCCACCGGGCGCACGCTGCGCGAGAACGGACTGGTGGAGCGCGAGGAGATCTTCGCGTCCACGGCGCGCCTCATCGCCAACCGCGTGAGCCACAAGATGCAGGCGCCAGTGATGGACGACCTGGTTCGCCTCTTCCGGGACACCCGGTCGTGAGCGTGCGCCGGATCGGCATGGATGCGGGCGGGGCCGGGGCGCTGGCGCCCACCTTCCGCGCCGCTGCGGCGGACGGTCCCGCGGACGACGTCGCCGCGGCGCTGGCGGACGTGCGCAGACGCGGTGACGCTGCGGTGGTGGACGCCATCCGCCGATTCGACGCCCCGGGGTTCGCCGGCAGCTCGCCGGTGGTGGACCCCGAGGAGATGCGCGCGGCGGCCGAGGCGCTCGAGCCGTCGCTACGCGACGCCATCGCCTTCGCTGCAGACCAGGTACGCCAGGTGGCCGAGGCCGGCCGGCCCGGGGACTCCCAGGCGTTGCTGCCATCCGGGCAGGCGGTGCGGGTGCGGGCGCTGCCGGTTACGGCCGCGGGCGTCTATGCGCCCGGCGGTCGCGCCGCATATCCGTCGAGCCTCATCATGGGCGTGGTGCCCGCGCAGGTGGCCGGGGTGGAGCGCATCGTGGTGGCGAGTCCGCCTGGCGAGGACGGCCTCCCCAACCGGGTGGTGCTGGCCGCGGCCGCGATGCTGGGGGTTGACCGGGTGATCGCCGCGGGCGGCGCGGCGGCGATCGGCGCCATGGCCTACGGCACCGAGACCGTGGACCCGGTTGACGTGATCACCGGCCCCGGTAACCCCTGGGTGCAGGAGGCCAAGCGCCAGGTGTTCGGGCTGGTGGGCATAGACTCGATTGCGGGCCCGAGCGAGCTCGTGGTGCTGGCCGACTCCTCGGCCGATCCGCGGGCCATCGCCGCCGACCTGCTCGCGCAGGCCGAGCACGGCCCCGATTCGCCGTCGATCCTCGCCGTGTGGGACCCCGCCGTCGCCGACGCCGTGCACGACGCCCTCGCGGCGGCCGACGCCCCCGCAGGCACCATCACGCTCGTCGACTGCCCGTCGCAGGATGATGCAATCGCGCTGGCCGAGGCGTTCGCCCCGGAGCACCTGCAGATCGCCACGTCGGATGCCGCGGAGGTGGCCACGCGAATCAGCCGCGCCGGGTGCGTGTTCCTTGGCCCATTGGGCGCAACGGCGTTCGGCGACTACGTTGCTGGGTCCAATCACATCCTTCCCACGGGGGGCGCCGCGCGTCACGCGTCGGCAGTGGGCCCTGCCACGTACATGCGGCGCATGTCGCTGGTGGACATCCCGCAGCAGGCCGTGGACGCACTCACGCCGCACCTCGCGGCGCTGGCAGACGCGGAGGGATTCCCCGAGCACCGCCGATCGGCGGAGATCAGGTCGAGCAGATGAGCAGAAAAGCGACAATTCGCCGGACCACCGGCGAGACCGACATCGAGGTGAGGGTCGATCTCGACGGCACCGGCGTGGCCGAGGCCGTCTCGGGCATCGGCTTCTTCGACCACATGATCGTGCTGCTCGCCCGTCACTCGCTGATCGACATCTCGGTGAGCGCCACGGGCGACCTCGAGACGGGAAGCCACCACACGGTGGAGGACACCGGCATCACCCTGGGCATGGCGCTGGACGAGGCGCTGGGCGACCGCAGCGGCATCGAGCGCTACGGCAGCGCGCTGGTGCCCATGGACGAGGTGCTGGTGCAGGTGGCGCTCGACCTCTCGGGCCGCCCGTACCTGGCGTTCGACGCGCCGCTGGCCCCCGCGGTGGTGGGCGGGTTCGAGACCGACCTCGTGGCCGAGTTCATGCGCGGGCTCGTCAACGCCTCGCGCATGACCTTGCACGTGGACGTGCTGAGGGGAGGCGGGCCCCACCACGTGATCGAGGGGTGCTTCAAGGGCGTGGCCCGCGCGCTGCGCGCGGCCGTGACCGTGAACCCCAGGGTCACCGGCGTGCCGTCGAGCAAGGGCAGCCTGTGAGTGCAGGCGGGCCCGGGCCCGCGGTGGCCCTCCTCGACTACGAGATGAGCAACCTCCGCAGCGCGGGGAAGGCCCTCGAGCGCCTGGGGGCCCGCGTGTGGGTGGCGGGGCGGCCCGCCGAGGCCGAGGGCGCCGATGCCGTGGTGCTGCCCGGCGTCGGGCGCTTCGGCGCGGCAATGGAGCGCCTCGAGGCCCGTGGATTCACCGGAATGCTGCGTGACGCCGCCGCGGAGGGCACGCCGGTGCTGGGAATCTGCCTGGGCCTGCAGTTGCTCTTCGACGAGAGCGAGGAGAGCCACGGCGTCGCGGGGCTCGGGCTCATCCCGGGAACCGTGAGGCGGCTTCGCACCGATCTCAAGGTGCCGCATATCGGCTGGAGCGAGGTCGACTGGTGCGCGGACACCCTCCTCGCGCCATCGGGCGGCGGGCTAGCCGATCGCACGTACTACTTCGTGCACTCATACGCCTGCGTGCCGGCCGATGACGACGACGTGCTGGGCATGGCCGACCACGGTGGCGCCTTCGTGGCCGCCGCCGCCCGGGGCTCGGTGGCGGGGGTGCAGTTCCACCCCGAGAAGTCGAGCACTGCCGGCCTCGCCCTCCTCGGGCGGTGGCTGGAGGGCGTGACCGCACGGCACGGGGCACCGGCGTGATCGAGCTCTACCCCGCGATCGACCTTCGCGACGGCATGGCCGTGCGCCTCGTGCAGGGCGACTTCGAGCGTTCAACGGTGTTCAATGACGACCCGGTTGCGCAGGCGCGCGAGTTCGCGCGCGAGGGCGCCACGAACCTGCACGTGGTGGACCTCGACGGTGCCCGGGAGGGAAGTCTCATGCACGCGCCGATCATCGCGCAACTGGCCGCCACGTTCCCGGGCACCGTGCAACTGGGCGGCGGCCTGCGTGATCGGCCCGCCGTTGAGACCGCCGTGGCGACGGGCGTGGACCGGGTGGTGGTGGGAACGGCGGTGATCGAGGACCAAGAGTTCCTGCAGTGGGCAACCGGGCGCCTCGGCGACCGCCTCGTGGTGGCGCTCGATGCACGTGACGGGCGCGTGGCCACGCACGGCTGGACGCAGGTGTCGGAGCGCACCGCCGTTGACGTGGCCGCCGACCTCGTGCGCACGGGCGTGCGCCACCTGCTGTACACCGACATCGGGCGTGACGGCACGCTGGGCGGGCCGAACCTCGAGGCGCTGCGCAAGCTCTCGCACGCGGCGCCGCCCCTGACCATCATCGCCTCGGGCGGCATCTCGTCGCTGGACGACCTCGTGGCCATCGCGACGCTCGATCTGCCGAACATCCGCGGGGCCATCGTGGGACGCGCGCTCTACGAGGGGCGCTTCACGGTGGCCGAGGCACTGGACACCCTGGCCTCGACGCGCGCATGATCCGGGTGATCCCCTGCCTGGACGTCGATCGCGGTCGCGTCGTCAAGGGGGTCAACTTCGTCGACATCCGCGACGCGGGCGACCCGGTGGAGCTCGCGGCGCGCTACGACGCCGAGGGGGCCGACGAGCTCGTGTTCCTCGACATCACGGCCACGCATGAGGAGCGCGACACAATCATCCACCTCGTGGAGCGCACCGCCGAGGAGGTGTTCATCCCGTTCACCATCGGCGGCGGGCTGCGCACCGAGGACGACATCCGCGCGGTTCTCGCGGCCGGAGCCGACAAGGTGTCGCTCAACTCGGCCGCCGTGCGCGACCCCGACCTGGTGGAGCGCGCGGCGCTGAGGTTCGGCGACCAGTGCATCGTGGTGGCCATCGACGCCAAGCGCCGCGCCGACGGCTCGGGATGGGAGGTCTACCTCGCGGGCGGCAGGCAGGAGACCGGAATCGAGGCCGTGGCATGGGCCGCGGAGGCCGCGCGCAGGGGGGCGGGGGAGCTGTTGGTCACCAGCATGGATCGCGACGGCACCCAAGTGGGGTTCGACACCGAACTGCTCTCGGCCATCGCCGCCGCCGCCCCGGTGCCGGTGATCGCGTCGGGCGGCGCCGGCACGCTCGAGCACTTCGCGCGGGCCGTCACCACCGGGCACGCCGACGCGGTGCTGGCAGCCTCGGTGTTCCACGATGGGGTGTATACGGTTGGCGAGGTGAAGGCGGCGATGGCGCGTGACGGCGTGCGCGTGAGGAGGTAGTGATGTCGCGACGGGCCGTGAGGACCGAGGAGGCGCCGGCGCCCGTGGCCGGTGCGCCCTACAGCCAGGCCATCGCCGCGTCGGGCGGCGAGGTGGTGTGGGTGTCGGGGCAGGTGCCCCTTACCCCGGCCGGCGATCTCGCCGCGCAGGATGTGGCCGGGCAGACCCGCCAGTGCCTGCAGAACGTCGCCGCAATCGTGCGCGCGGCGGGCGGCAGCATGAACGACGTGGTGAAGACCACGGTGTTCCTGACCGACCTCGGCGAGTTCGGGGCCATGAACGCGGCGTACGCCGAGGCCTTCGGGGAGGTGCCCCCGGCCCGCGCGACCATCGGCGTGGCGGCGCTGCCGGCGGGGGCCTTCGTGGAGATCGAGGCCGTCGCCGTGATCGGGGCGACGCCGTGAGGGGTCGCTACTCCGTGAAGAACCGGCGCTCGATGAGCACCTCGACCGCCATCCGGTCGAGGTAGACGGGGGATTCGCTGATGGGCCGCTCGGCATTCTCAGGGTCCCTGGCCCACTCGCGCACCTCCCGCTGGATGCGGTCGGACGCCGCCCGCAGCTCGTCGAGCGAGCAGGGCTCCCATCGGGCGATGGCCTGCGCGAGGCCGTCGAGGGCGATGGGCGCTGATGCGTCGAGGTTCCGGGCGACATGATCTCCCATGACGACAATGCTACCGCGGTAGGTGCCTGGGCCGAGGCCGATGCGGTGCTCTCGCGCATCGCATGGCCCGACGACGCTCCACGGGTTTCCCTGGTGGGCGGCGCGGTGCGCGACGCCCTGCTCGGGGTGAGGCACGGGCCGGACATCGATCTGGTGGTAGAGGGCGATGCCATCGCGCTCGCGCGCGCCGTGGGCCTTCAACTGGGCGGCAGCGTCATCGCGCACGCCCGGTTCGGCACCGCCCGCATCGAGTTGCCGCATGGCAGGCACCTCGACCTGGTGACCGCGCGCCGCGAGACCTACGTCCGGCCCGGGGCCCTGCCCGACGTGGAGCCGGGCGGGTTGCTGGACGACCTGGCGCGCCGCGACTTCACGGTGAACGCCATCGCCTACGTGCTGCACGGCGGCGGGACCGGGGGCATCATCGACCCCCACGACGGGCGCGCGGACATCACGGCGCATCGCATCCGCGCCGTGAGAGCCGGGGCGTTCGGGGAAGACCCCAGCCGGGTGGTCCGGGCGCTGCGGTATGCCGCGCGCCTCGGCTTCTGCATGGATGATGCGACCGAGGCCGAGGCGCGCGCGGCAGCGCCAACTGTGGACCTCCGGAGCAGCCGGGTGGCCGACGAGGCGGCGCGCATGCTTGCCGAGGACTCCGCGGCCATCGCCCTGGCCTTGGCGCAGGCGGTGGGCGTCCCCTGGTCCGATCCTGATGAGCGGCGCGACGACCGCCTGGCGGCCCTCTCGAGCGCGCTCGCGCAACCCGGAGCCCCGGCCCCGGCCGCGTGGGCGCTGCGCCTTGGCCTCGGGGTGCGGCCCGGAGACGTGGCCGCCGCGGCCATGGCGGCATGGGCCCGTGGCCTGGCCGCAGACGTGCGGGCGGGCCTTGCGCGCGCACCAGAACTGCAGGGCGGCCTCGCCCCATCCCGGCTCGACGCGCTGCTGCACCAGATGCCACCGGCCGCGCAGGTGGGAGCGCTGGTGGGCGGAGCCGATGCCGTGGCCCGATGGTGGGCCGATTGGCGCGACATGGTGCCCGAGGTGTCGGGTGCCGACCTAGTGGCGGCGGGGGTCGCGCCGGGCCCCGCCATCGGCCGCGCGCTGCGGGCGGTGCGTGCAGCAATGCTGGACGGCCGGGCGAGCGGGCGCGGCGAGCAGATGGCAGTGGCTCTGGCCGAGGCCGGGGCCTACCGATGACTGGGCCGCCGGTGATCGAGGCGGGGACCGACGCGACCGGCGCGCCCGTGCGGATGGCGTTCAGCACACGCGAGGGCGGGCACAGCGCAGGAGCGTTCGCATCACTCAACCTCGGGGCGACCACGGGCGATGACCCGGGGGCGGTGCGTGCCAACCGTCAGTCGTTGGCCCGATCGCTCGGGGTTGACGCCGCTCGCGCCGCCTCCATGACGCAGGTGCACGGGGCACGCGTCGTCGAGATCGGGGCGCATGGCGGTGAGGAGCGCTTCGCCGGAACCCTCGACGGCGTCGCGGAGTGCGATGCGCTGGTCACACGCGTCCCGGGCGTGGCGCTGGTGGCCATGGGCGCCGACTGCCCGGTGATCGGCCTGTGGGACGAACGGGGCCAGGTGGTAGCGGCGGTGCACGCGGGCTGGCGGGGCATCGTGGCCGGGGTCATCCCGGCTGCCGTGGCGGCCATGGGCGCCGACCCGACCACCGTCACCGCGGCCGTGGGCCCGCACGTGGGGCCGTGCTGCTACCCGGTGGACGACGATCTGCGTTCCACCATGGCTGCGCGGCATGGACCGGACGTCGCGGTAGGAGACGCGGTGGATCTGGGCCTCGCATGCCGCCGTGCGCTCGAGGGGGCCGGCGTGCCGCGGGGCCGCATCAAGGTGGATGCTTCATGCACCGCCTGCGACGCGCAGAGGTTCTTCTCGTATCGCCGCGACGGCGGCGCCACCGGCCGGCAGGGTGCCGTGGTGTGGATCGAGGATCGCGCATGATCGACGTGCCGATGCTGCGCGCGGCGCTCAACGAGGCGCGCGCGCGCGTTGACGAGGCCTGCAGGGCGTCCGGCCGCCCACCCGGCAGTGCCGAGATGGTGATCGCGGGCAAGTACGTGTCGGCAGACGAGGCGCCGGGGCTGGTGGAGGCAGGCGTGGGAGTTATCGGCGAGAACCGCCTTCAGGACCTCGTGGCCAAGCAGGCTGCTGTTGGCGACGCCGCCGTGTTCGACTTCATCGGGCACCTCCAGGGCCGGAAGGTGAAGGATGTCCTCCCGCGGGTGCGCCTGATCCACTCGGTGGACCGCGAGTCGGTGATCGATGAGATCGGACGACGATCCGCGGGTCCGGTCCGGGTGCTGCTGCAGGTGAACCTGGCGGGTGAGGAGAGCAAGGGCGGGTTCGGCCCCGGCGACCTGGACCCGGCCGTCGAGAGGGCTTCCCTTGCGGGGGTGACGGTGGGCGGGCTCATGGCCCTGCCGCCCTTCACGGCCGATCCGGAGGCCTCGCGTCCTTGGTTCGAGCGGCTGCGGGCCCTGCGCGACGGGCTCGCCGATCGGTGGTCGCCCGATCACGACCTGCGCGACCTGTCAATGGGCACATCGCAGGATTTCGTCGTTGCCGTGGAGGCTGGCGCTACCATGGTGCGTGTCGGACGTGGAATCGTCGACCCGAGCGGGATGGAGCAGCCGTAGATGTCGCTGAACGATTACTGGCAGAAGACGCTTGCGTACTTCGGCATGGCCGACGACGGCTATGACGAGTTCGACGACTATGACGACGACCATGACCGCGAGACCAACGCCCGGGTGCGCGATGACGACGGTCGCGACGGCCGCGGGGCGCAGGGTCGTGACCGCGGGTCACGGCGCTCGTACTCATCGCGCGGGGATGACTTCGACGACATCTACTCCGATCCAGGAGTGCCGTCGCCCTCGCGCAACCTGCGCTCCGTGGGCGGTGCCGGCGAAGGACGCGGGTCATCCCGCGGCGTTGAGGTCTCGCTCATCATCCCGCGCAGCTTCAATGACGCGCAGGACATCGCGGACAAGTTCAAGCGCTCCGTCCCGGTGATCCTGAACCTGCAGACCACCGACATGGACCTGTCGAAGCGCCTGATCGACTTCGGCAGCGGCCTCACCTACGCCCTTGACGGGGGCATGTCCCGCATTGCCGACAAGGTGTTCCTCCTCACGCCGAGAAACGTCGAGGTATCTGCGGAGGAGCGGGCACGCCTTCTCGAGAAGGGCTTCTTCAACCAGTACTGATCCCGTGAGCCGCCCTGCCCCCGACATCGGCGTCGTGGGCGTGGGCGCCATGGGCGGCGCCATGGCCGCCGGCCTGGCGCCACACGCCCGCGTCGTCGTGGAAGACCTGCAGCCCGGTCGCGCACAGGAGGTGGCCGCGCGCCATGGCGTGCATGCCGGCGACGCCGCGGCATGCGACATCGTGGTGGTGGCCGTCAAGCCCCAGGACCTCGCCGAGGTACTGGCAGACGTCGTGCCCCGCATGGCGCCCGGTGCCGTGCTGGTGTCGGTAGCCGCAGGCTGGCCCACCGAGCGCCTGTCCGAGGCCGCCCCCGGGCATCCGGTCGTGCGCCTGATGCCGAACCTCGCGGTGGCCCACGGCGCCGGCGTGGTGGCCATGGCCACGCAGGGCCTCGACGGGGCGGGGGAAGCGAGGGTGAACGCGCTGCTCGAGCCCCTCGGGGCCGTGGTGGTGATCGACGAGGCCCTGTTCGGCGCGGCCACGGCGATCGGCGGTAGCGGACCGGGGTTCCTCGCATACCTCGCTGCGGCCATGGAGGCGGCCGCCGAGGCCGAGGGACTGCCGTCGTCCGTGGCCCGTGCGTTGGTGCAGGGCGCGCTCGCGGGCACCGCCGCGCTGCTGGCCGACGGGACCGACCCGTCCGACCTGCAGGCGAGGGTCACGTCGCCGGGCGGCACCACGGCGGCGGGGATCGCGGCCATGGACGAGCGCGGCACGGCAGATGCCATCGCCGCCGCCGTGCGGGCAGCCGCTGCCCGTGCCGCCGAGCTCTAGGGCCACATGTCGCTCGTCGTCGACTATGTCAACGCGGTTTTCACGGTGTTCCTCGTGGTGCTGGTCATCCGCATCCTGCTTTCCTGGGTCCCCGCTGCCCCCGCGGGTCGGGTAACCGGTGCGCTGTGGCGCTTCTTCCACGAGAGCACCGACTGGTACCTGCGCCCCTTTCGCAGGGTGATCCCGCCGCTCGGGATGTTTGACCTCTCGCCGATCGTGGCGCTGATCGTGCTGTACGTGATCAACGCCGTCGTCGTGCGGGTGCTGGACCTCCTATGAGCGGCACCGGGGCACCCGAGTGGGTCACCCGCCGCGACGGCGGCGTTGTGGTGGCAGTGAAGGCCGTGCCCCGTTCACGGCGCACGGCGGCCGTGGGCGTTCAGGACGGGGCCGTGCGCATCCAGATCGCCGCCGCGCCCCACAAGGGCCAGTCCAATGCCGCGCTGTGCGCATACCTCGCCGATGCGGCCGGGGTGCGCCCCTCGGCCGTGCGCATGAGGCGCGGTTCCTCCGGCGCACGCAAGTTCATCGAGATTGACGGCGATGCCGTCGGCATCGAGGCGCGGCTGTCGGCGCTGGCCCGCGAGATCGCATGACCGGGTCGGGGCGCACGCCGCGTGAGGCGCTGCCCGACGTGATCTCCCGCCGCTTGAAGCGGGAGGCCGGCCAGCGCTACCGCTTGATGGCGCTGATCGCGCTCGCGGTGGTGGTGCTCGACCAGCTCGTGAAGGTGATCGTGCGCGCCACCATCGCCCAGAGTGAGGTGGTGGACGTCCTCCCGGGCATCGACTTCGTGCACACCGTCAACACCGGCATCGCATTCAGCCTGTTCTCGGGCAGCACGGGCCTGATCGCCATACTCACGCTGGTCGCCATCGGGGTCATCGCGATCGTGCTGGTGGCCTACGCCGGGCAGCACCGCCTGGTGCCCATCGGCGGAGGCCTGCTGCTCGGCGGCAGCATCGGCAACCTCATCGACCGCGCCGGCCGGGACGGCGTGACCGACTTCATCGCCATTGGTCCGTGGCCGCCGTTCAACGTGGCCGACATCGCCATCACATGCGGCGCGATCCTGCTGGTGCTCGCCATCGTGCTGTCGGCAGGCGATGACTGACGAGCGGCGCCTGCGGCTCGTGGCCGGGACACAGGACCAGGGGCGCCGCCTCGACGCCGTGCTGGCAGGGGCCGAGAGGATCGAGAGCCGCGCCGAGGCCCAGCGCCTGATCGAGGCCGGGGCCGTGACCGTGAACGGCGAGGTGCGCGCCAAGCGGCATGCGCTGGCCGTGGGCGACGTGGTGGAGGCCGCGCTGCCCCCCGACCACCAGGCGCGCCATCTGCAGGCCGAGGACCTCGGCGTGCCGGTGGTCTTCGCCGACGACCGCCTGCTGGTGGTAGACAAGCCGGCGGGCATGGTGACCCATCCCTCGCGCGGGCATTCCTCGGGGACGCTGGTGCACGGGCTCGTCGGTGCCGGCGCCGGTGGGGGACCGGACCCCGAGCGCCCCGGCATCGTGCATCGGCTCGATCGGGGCACTTCGGGGCTGCTGCTGGTGGCCCGGGATGAGCGAACCCACCGTCGCCTGTCGCGCATGATGCGCGACCGCCAGATCGGGCGGCGCTACCTGGCGCTCGTGCACGGGGACTTCCCACCCGCCCTCACGGTTGATCGCCCGGTCGGGCGCGACCCGCGCCGGCGCACCCGCCAAGCCGTGCTCGCGCACGGGGGTAGGGATGCCGTCACGCACTTCCGCCGACTCGAGCAGGTTGGGCCGCTCGCGATGGTGGAGGCACGGCTCGAGACCGGCCGCACCCACCAGGTGCGCGTGCATCTCGAGAGCGCGGGGCACCCGGTGTTCGGCGACCCCGTGTACGGACGGGGGCGACCCGACCACGGCCTGGGACGGCAGTTCCTGCACGCATACCGCCTGGAGTTCGATCACCCCGCGACCGGTGATCACCTGGCGTTCGAGAGCCCGCTCCCGCACGACCTGGAGGCGGCGTTCGCCGCTGCGCGTGCCCGGGCGGCCGGGGACGGCTAGTATTCGCACCCGGTCGCCAACGGCCGTCATGTCACACCCTACCCCGGGCGCGTGAGGTCGCGGGGCGGTGACCGGATCATCCGGTTCCCCGCGACGGCGCACGGGCATTCCACCTGAAACCGAGCAAGGAGACGCGACGCGTGGTCGTCGTCACAATGAAGCAGCTTCTGGAGTCCGGAGTTCACTTCGGGCACCAGACCCGCCGCTGGAACCCCAAGATGAAGCGGTTCATCTTCGGCGAGCGCAGCGGCATCTACATCATCGACCTCGAGCAGACCCTCGACCTGCTCGAGCGCGCCCACGCCTTCGCGCGGAACGTCGCCGAGCGCGGCGGCACCGTGATGTTCGTGGGCACGAAGAAGCAGTGCCAGGACTCCGTGCGCGAGCAGGCGATCCGCGCAGGCATGCCGTACGTGTCGCACCGCTGGCTCGGTGGCCTGCTCACCAACTGGTCGACCATCAGCCTGCGCATCCGGCGTCTTCACGAGCTGCGCGCGCAGAAGGCCGGCGGCCAGCTGGAACTGCTGCCCACCCGCGAGCGCCTTGCGGCCATGGCCGAGCTGGTGAAGCTCGAGGCCAACCTCGGTGGCGTGGCCGAGATGCAGCGCCGCCCCGACGCCGTGGTGATCGTGGACCTCAGGAAGGAGGCCATCGGCGTGCGCGAGGCCAATCGCCTGGGCATCCCGGTGATCGGCCTCGTTGACACCAACTGCGACCCAGATGAGGCCAGCTACGTCATCCCGGGCAACGACGATGCCATCCGCTCGTGCTCGCTCGTGCTGTCGGTGATCGCCGACGGCATCCGCGAGGGCAAGGGCCTCGACCCGCAGGGCGGGTACGAGGAGGCCCGGGCGGCTGCCGCCGCGGCCCGGGCCGCCGGCGACCCCGACGCCGCGCGCGCAGAGCGTGACGCCGCCCGCCCCGCTGCCGACGAGGTGGCCGCCGTGGAGCAGGCCGACGCCGCCGTGGCGATGGCTGCCGCAGAGGTGGTGCAGGAGGCCGAGGCCGACCTGGTCGCCGCCGTGGAGGTGGCCGAGGCCGCCGGGGTGGCCGGCCAGGTCGCCGTGGGGCCTGCCGCCGCGGGCGAGGTGGACACGACCGTGGAGGTGGCCGATGCCGAGGGCGTGCTCGAGGAGGCGGCTTCCGACCTGGCTGCCGAGGCGATGGCCGAGGAGATCGTGGCCGAGGCCATCATCAGCGAGGAGGAGCACTCATGAGCACCGCGCAGATCCCGGCCGCCCTCGTGAAGGAACTTCGCGAGAAGACCGGAGCGGGCATGATGGATTGCAAGAAGGCGCTCACCGAGTCGGGTGGTGACCTCGAGGAGGCCGCCACCCTGCTGCGCAAGCAGGGCCTCGCCGACGCCGCGAAGCGGTCGGGCCGCGACGCAAACGAGGGCACGATCGCCAGCTACATCCACCAGGGTGGCCAACTTGGCGTGATCGTTGAGGTCAATTGCGAGACCGACTTCGTGGCCCGCACCGACCGCTTCCAGCAGTTCGCGCGCGACGTGGCCCTGAACGTGGCCGCCATGAAGCCCATCTATGTGTCGGTGGATGACGTCCCCGAGGAGTACAAGGCCCGCGAGCGCGAGGTGTACGCCGAGCAGGCCAAGGACAAGCCCGAGAACGCCCGCGAGAAGATCGTGGAGGGCAAGCTGGCCAAGCATTTGGGCGAGATCTGCCTGCTCGAGCAGCCGTTCTTCCGTGATGCCACCGAGAAGAAGCAGCGCACCATGGAGGAGCTCCGGGCGAAGACCTCATCGGAGCTCGGCGAGAACATCACCATCCGGCGGTTCACGGTCTACCAGCTTGGCGAGTAGCGACCAGCCCGCTGATGCCGCCTGGGCCCGGGTGCTCCTGAAGCTCTCGGGCCAGGCGCTGATGGGCGAGCAGGGGTATGGAATCGACCCCGATCGCATCGCGGCGGTGGCCCGCGTGGTCAAGGGGGCCACTGACCGCGACGTGGAGGTCGCGGTGGTGGTGGGCGCCGGGAACATCTTCCGGGGCGTCATCGGCGCGGCCAGCGGAATGGATCGCGCCACCGCCGATTACATGGGCATGATTGCCACCATGCTCAACGCGCTCGCGATCCAGGACGCGCTCGAGAAGCTCGGCGTGCCCACCCGCATCCAGTCGGCCATCGCCATGCAGGAGGTCGCGGAGCCTTACATCCGTCGCCGGGCGATCCGGCACCTCGAGAAAAAGCGGGTGGTGATCTTCGCCGCGGGCACCGGCAACCCGTTCTTCACCACCGACACCACGGCCGCGCTTCGCGCGCTGGAGATCGGCGCCGAGTGCATCCTCATGGCGAAGAACAACGTGGAGGGCGTGATGACGGCTGACCCGCGGGAGGACCCCTCGGCCGAGTTGATCACGCGCATCACGCACATGGAGGTCATCGAGCGCGGCCTGCATGTGATGGACACCACCGCGCTCACGCTGTGCATGGACAATGACCTGCCGCTGCTGGTCTTCAACATGCAGGACGAGGGAAACATCGCCCGCCTGCTCGGCGGAGAGCACGTGGGCACGATCGTGAGCGGGCCGGACGGGCCCTGAGGGGAGGCACCATGAAGGAGCGGATCGACGACGCCAGGCGTCGCATGGAGGGTGCCGTGAAGAACCTCGGCGGCGAGTTCGCCTCGCTTCGCACCGGCCGCGCCAGCACCACCCTGCTCGACCGTATCCAGGTGGACGCCTACGGCGCCCCGACCCCCCTGCCGCAGTTGGCCAAGATCCACGCGCCCGAGCCGCGGCTCATCACCGTGCAGCCCTTCGACGCGACCCTCATCCCCGACGTCGAGCGGGCCATCCACGAGTCCGACCTCGGGCTCACGCCGAGCAACGACGGCAACGTCATCCGCCTGACCCTGCCGCAGCTCACCGAGGAGCGCCGCAAGGAGCTGGTGAAGGTGGCCCACCGCATGGCCGAGGAGGCGCGCGTGGCGGTGCGCAACGTGCGGCGCGACGTGCTCAACGAGTTCAAGCGCGCCGAGAAGGACGGAGAGGTGTCCAAGAACGATCTCTCGCGCGCGCAGGACGAGGTGCAGAGGGCCACCGATGCAGAGGTTAAGGCGGTCGACGAGATGCTCGCCCGCAAGGAGGCCGAGATCATGGAGGTGTGATGGCGCTCCTCTCGCGCCTGCGGGCCGCGCGCATCGCGCTCGGCACCCGCCCCTCCCGCCGGTCCGAGGTCCCGCGAGCCGCGGTGCCCGAATCGGTGGCCATCATCATGGACGGCAACGGCCGCTGGGCCCGTCGCCGGCGCCTGCCGCCGTCCGCCGGCCACCGTGCCGGCGCCAAGGCCCTGCGCCGCGTGGTGCGCGCCGCGGGCGACATGGGCGTGCGCGACCTCACGGTGTTCTCGTTCTCCACCGAGAACTGGAGCCGTCCGCCGAGCGAGGTGGATGACCTCATGGTGCTGTTCTCGGAGCTCATCGACCGCGAGGTGCCCGACCTCGACGCGGAGGGGGTGTCGATCCGGTTCATCGGGCGTCTCGACGAGCTGGGCGACGACCTGCGCGCCAAGATCGCCGAGGCCGAGGCCATGACGGCGGGCCACGACCGGATGCGCCTGTTCATCGCGATGAACTACGGCGCGCGCGGCGAGATCGTCGACGCCGCGCGCAGGTTCGCGGCCGAGGCCTCCCCCGACGCCCCCGACGAGGAGTTCGGTCGCTACATGTACGCGCCCGACATGCGCGACCTTGAGCTCATCATCCGCACCAGCGGGGAGCAGCGGTTGTCGAACTTCCTCCTGTGGCAGTCGGCCTACGCCGAGCTGGTGTTCTCGGATCGCATGTGGCCCGACTTCGGGCCCGACGACCTTCGCGCGGCGTTCGAGGAGTACGCCAGGCGCACCAGGAGATTCGGGGCCCGATGATGAGCCGCATCGCCATAGCGATTCCGGGCATCGCCGTGATCATCGCGGCCGTCTACTTTGGCGGCCCGGTGTTCGCGGCGTTCGCGCTCGTGGTGGGCCTCGCCGCCCTCGTCGAGTTCTACCTGCTCACGGGGGTGCCCCGGCACCTGCAGTGGGCCGGGTACGCCACGGTGCTCCTGGGCGTGGTTCTGGCGTGGGCGGCATCACCTCCGGAGAGGGCGCTGCTGTTCGCGCTGGCCGCGGGGCTGTTCCTCGCGGGCATCGCGGCACTCACCCTGCCCGATCGCGCGGGCATCACTGGCCGCGTGGCACTGGTGCTGATGGGGGGCATGTACATCGCACTCCCGGCGGGCGTGCTGGTGCTCACGCGCGACCTGCCCGATGGCGCGGGGGCGATCATCAACCTGCTGGTGGCGGTGTGGGTGTTCGACACCGCGTCGTACTTCTCGGGGCGCCTGTGGGGACGCCGCAGGATCGCCCCGCGCACATCGCCCAACAAGACATGGGAGGGCTTCGCCGGGGGCCTGGTGGTGGGAACCGCCGCCGTGTGGTTCGCGGGCCTGTACATGGACTGGATCAAGTGGTGGCAGTCGATCGTCATCGGCCTCGCCCTGTGCCTCTCGGCCTACCTCGGCGACCTCTTCGAGTCGATGATCAAGCGGGACATCGGCGTGAAGGATTCCGGCAAGATCCTCGCAGGGCACGGCGGAATCCTCGATCGCTTCGACTCGCTGCTGTTCGCCTCGCTGGCCGGATACTTCCTCACCACCTGGATCGTGCTGTGACCGACACGCCCAGCTTCGACGTCGACCTTCTCACCCGCCTGTGCGAGGCACCGGGTGCCCCGGGGCGCGAGGAGCGTATCCGCGAGGTGGTCATCGCCGAGCTCGGGCCCCATGCGGACGAGGTCTCGGTCGACCCCATGGGCAGCGTGGCAGCGGTGAGGAAGGGCAGGGGAGGGCCCCGCGTGATGCTGGCCGCCCACATGGACGAACTGGGCTTCATGGTCACGCACATCGACGACGACGGATTCATCCGCGTGGTGCCCCTGGGCGGGTTCGACCCCAAGGCCAAGGTGGCGCAGCGGGTGATCGTGCACGGGCGGGAGGACCTTCTCGGGGTGATGGGAGCCAAGCCCATCCACATCATGAGCCCCGAGGAGCGCAAGGCACTGCCGGGGCCCGACGACCACTACATCGACGTCGGGCTGCCGGCCGACGAGGTGCGCGACATCGTGCGCAAGGGCGACCCCGTCACCCGCGAGCGCACGCTCGCGCGGCTGGGGAACCTCGTCACGTGCAAGAGCCTCGACAACCGCGCGGGCCTCTACGTGATGATCCAGGCCATGCGCCGGCTGGGCGACCACGAGTGCGAGGTGGTGGCCGTGGCCACCACGCAGGAGGAGGTGGGACTGCGTGGTGCGCGCGTGGCGGCGCAGCGCATGCGCCCGGACATCGGCCTCGCCATCGACATCACCCTTGCCAACGACGGCCCCGGGGCCAAGCCGCACGAGCGGGTGTCGACCGTGGGTGACGGGGCGGCCATCAAGGCGTACGACTCGGGCGTCATCGTGCCGCGCGTGGTGATCGATCACCTCGAGCGCGTGGCCGATGAGCGGGGCATCCCGTATCAGGTGGAGGTCATGACCCGCGGCGGCACCGACACCCGCGAGCTGCAACTGGCCGGCGACGGCGCGCTGGCCGGCTGCGTGTCCATTCCCACGCGCTACGTGCACCAGGTGGTGGAGACCTGCGACCCGCGCGACCTCGCAGCCTCATCGGCACTCGTGGCGGCGTTCTGCGAGACGGCCCAGGACCTGATCGCCTGAGCGGTCGCACCGCGCCGCGCACCGACGGGGGGACTGGCTGCGGTGATACCTTCGCACCCGTGAAGCGCGTCCTCATCCTCGGGTCAACGGGTTCCATCGGAGTGCAGGCCCTCGACGTGATCGATAGCGCGGCGGACATGCGGTGCGTCGGCCTTGCCTGCGGCTCGCGGGCGGGGGAGATGACCGTCCAGGCCGACGCGCGCGGCATCACCGCAACCGCGGCGGCGGCGGGGGGCGGCACGGTGGAGCACACCGCCGACCTCGCGGACCTCATCGACGCCTGTGAGCCCGACATCGTGCTCAACGCCCTCGTCGGCGCTGCTGGGCTGCCGCCGACGCTCGCGGCCCTCGAGCGCGGAATCCCGGTGGCGCTGGCCAACAAGGAGTCGCTGGTGGCGGGCGGCGATCTGGTGGCCGCGACGCGCGCGCGCACGGGTGCCGGACTGGTGCCCGTCGACAGCGAGCACTCGGCCCTCTTCCAGCTCATGGAAGGCGTGCCCCGCGACCGCGTGGCCCGGGCGATCCTCACGGCATCCGGCGGACCCTTCCGCGGGCGTGCGGCGTCCGACCTCGAGGGCGTCACCGCCACCGATGCGCTGGCGCATCCCACGTGGGACATGGGCGCGAAGATCACCGTCGATTCGGCCACCCTCATGAACAAGGGCCTCGAGGTGATCGAGGCCCATCACCTGTTCGACCTGCCCTACGACCGGGTGGAGGTGGTGGTGCACCCGCAGTCGATCATCCACGCGATGGTGCGGTTGGACGACGGCAGCATCCTCGGGCACATGGGCCCGCCCGACATGCGCGTGCCCATCGGCCATGCGCTCAGGTGGCCCGAGGCGCCGCCGGAGCGCCCGCAGATGGACCTGGTCGGCATGGCCCTCACGTTTGAGCGGCCCGACGAGCAGGCGTTCCCGTGCCTCCGGCTTGCGCGCGCGGCGGGCGAGGCGGGCGGCACCGCTCCGGCGATCCTCAACGCGGCGAACGAGGTGGCAGTGGGGGCGTTCCTCGACGGGCGCATCGGATTCATGGACATCCCGCGCCGCGTCGATCATGCGCTGCAGTCGGTGCAGGCGGGCCCGGCGGACTCCCTCGACGCCGTCCTGGCGGCGGACGAGGCCGCCCGCGAGGCCACGGTGGCCGTGGCGGGTGCCGCATGAGCCTCGGCTGGAACATCGTCGCGTTCGTGCTGATCCTGATGTTCCTCGTGCTCGTGCACGAGGCGGGTCACATGGTGGTGGCGAAGTGGTGCGGCATGCGGGTGGAGAAGTTCTCGATCTTCTTCGGCAGGCCGCTCGTGAAGTTCCGGCGCGGGGAGACCGAGTACGGCATCGGATGGCTGCCCCTGGGCGGCTACGTGAAGATCACGGGCATGACGCGGGACGAGGAACTCCCGCCCGAGGTCGTGCCGCGCGCCTACTACGCCGCGAAGACCTGGAAGAAGGTGGCCACGATCTTCGCGGGCCCGTTCGTGAACCTGGTGGTGGCGTTCCTGTGCTTCGCGGTGGTGCTCGGCATCGGTCGGCCGATCGTGCAGCCGACGAACGTGGTGGAGCAGGTCACGGCCGGCAGCCCCGCCAGCGCCCTCGGCATCGCCCCCGGGGACCGCATCGTCTCAGTGGACGGAATCTCCACGGACACCGAGCAGAGCTTCGCGAAGGCCATCGGCACCCTGCAAGCGAGCGCCGGGACGGCGGTGGACGTGCGCTACGAGCGCGACGGAGTCATCACCACGCGCGAGGTGGTGCCGGTGGCGCAGGACGTCGCGGGCGAGAAGGTGGGGCGACTGGGCGTGCAGTTCGAGAGGATCGAGACGGGTGAGCGAAACGGCCGCGGGGTGATGGGCGGGGTTTCCGCTGCAGGAGCCGAGACGTGGTACCTCATCGAGGCCAACGCCAAGGGCATCGGCAGCCTGTTCACCAGCGACGAGGCCCGTGAGCAGGTCGGGTCGGTCGTGGCCATCGGCGCGGTGTACGACCAGGTCGCCGACGACGGCCTGCTGGCGATCATCTACTTCATCGGGATCATCAGCCTGGTGCTGGCCATCTTCAACCTGCTGCCCATATTCCCGCTCGATGGCGGGCACATCCTGTTCGCGGTGCTCGAGAAGCTGAAGGGCTCGCCGATCAGTACGAAGGTGTACGAGCGGTCCGCCATGGTCGGGTGGGCGGTCATCCTGCTGGTGTTCTTCTTCGCGCTCTCGAATGACGTCGTACGGCTCACGGGCGAGGGCTTCCGGCTGCAGTAGGCCCTGCGCGGCCCGCTACACTCCCGGCCCGTGGAGACGCCCCGACGCATGAGCGCGGTCTGCCGCGTGGGCGACGTCCCCGTGGGTGGCGGCAACCCCGTGGTGGTCCAGTCGATGACCAACACCGATACCAAGGACGCCGTGGCAACGGCGGCCCAGGTGGCCGAGCTCGCCGAGGCGGGCTCGGAGATCGTGCGCATCACGGTGAACAACCGCGAGGCCGCCGCCACGGTACCCGAGATCGTGGAGCGCCTGCGCGACGTGCACGGGGTCGAGGTGCCGATCGTGGGCGACTTCCACTACAACGGCCACACGCTGCTGCGGGAGTTCCCCGACACCGCCGACGCCCTGGCGAAGTACCGCATCAACCCCGGCAACGTGGGGCGCGGCGCCCGGCACGACGCCAACTTCGCCACGATGATCGAGGTGGCGATCGACCACGGCAAGCCGGTGCGCGTGGGCGTGAACGCCGGCTCGCTCGACCCCGAGCTGCTCGACGCCCTGATGGAGGACAACGCCCGCCGCGCCGATCCGGCGTCGGCGGACGACGTGCTGCGCGAGGCCATGGTGGCCAGCGCCCTCACGTCGGCCGAGGCCGCCGAGGAGATCGGCCTGCCGCACGACCGCATAATCATCTCATGCAAGGTCAGCCGCCTGCCGGACATGGTGGCCGTGTACCGGGCGCTGGCAGAGCGGTGCGACTACCCGCTGCACCTTGGGCTCACCGAGGCGGGGATGGGGGCCAAGGGAATCATCGCCACCACGGCCGCGCTGTCGGTACTGCTGGAGGACGGCATCGGCGACACCATCCGCGCCAGCCTCACGCCCGAGCCGGGCGGCGATCGCACCGTCGAGGTGCGCACATGCCTGGATCTCCTCCAGAGCCTGGGTCTGCGGTCGTTCCGGCCAGAGGTCACCGCCTGCCCGGGCTGCGGGCGCACCACCTCATCGGTGTTCCAGGATCTTGCCCAGACGATCCAGGCACACCTCGACGAGCGCATGGCCGTGTGGCGCACGGAGCGCCCCGGCGTGGTGGACATGCACGTGGCGGTGATGGGCTGCATCGTCAACGGCCCCGGCGAGAGCCGCGCCGCGGACATCGGCATCAGCCTGCCGGGCACGGGCGAGGAGCCGCGCGCCCCGGTGTACGTGGACGGCGAGAAGGTCGCGACCCTCGAGGGTCCCACCCTGGCGGAGGACTTCATCGCGATGGTCGAGCAGTACGTGCAGGCGCACTACGCGCCCGCGGGGGCGCGGGCATGAGCGACGACGCCTGGCGCATGCCGGAATCCCCGTACCGGGGTTCGTGGAAGCTCGACGGCCGCTTCTGGCCCACCGTGCGCGAGGACCCGGCCGATGCCGAGGCCGTGAGCCATAAGCTGTCGGTGCGCGCCGGGCTGGTGCGCCAGCTGGCCGCGGGGCTGTACACCCTGACGCCCATGGGCCTGCGGGTGATCCAGCGGGTGGAGGCCATCATCCGCGAGGAGATGGACCGCATCGGCGCGCAGGAGCTGCTCATGCCCGTCATGCACCCGGCCGAGATCTGGGAGGCGACGGGGCGCTACGGGCTGCCGGAGCAATTCCGGCTGGAAGACCGCGGCGGCAGGCCGATGGTGCTCGGCATGACGCACGAGGAGATCGTCACGTGGCACGCGGCACGCGAGCTTCGCTCGTACCGCGACCTGCCCCAGAGCTGGTACCAGATCCAGACCAAGCTCCGCGATGAGCCGCGGCCCAAGAGCGGCATGCTGCGCGTGCGGGAGTTCACCATGAAGGACTCCTACTCATTCGACGCCGATGCCGACGGCCTCGAGAGGTCGTACACGGCGCACTCCGACGCCTACGCGCGCATCTTCGATCGCGCGGGGCTCGTGTGGTACCGCGTCGAGAGCGACGTGGGGATGATGGGCGGCAGCGGTGCGCATGAGTACATGGCGCCGAGCCCCTCGGGCGAGGATGTGGTCGCACGCACGCCCAGCGGCTCATATGCCGCGAACGTGGAACTCGCGGTGTCGGTTGCCCGTGAGCCCGACTTCGGCGATGACCCCGGGGCGCCCGAGGAGTTCGCCACCCCCGGCATCGGCACCATCGAGGAGCTCACCGGGTTCACCGGGCAGCACCCCTCGACGCTCGCCAAGAGCGTGGTGCTGGTGACCGATGGCGGCCCCGTGCTGGCGATCGTGCGGGGAGAGCACCAAGTGCACGAGAAGAAGGTCGCCCACATCATCGGCGAGCATCGTGCCGCGCACCCCGAGGAGATCCGCGAGTGGTTCGGCGCCGACCCGGGGTCGCTGGGGCCGATCGGCGTGGGCGACCGGGTGCGCATCGTGGCCGACTCCACGCTGGTCAACGGCCACTACGTCACGGGTGCCAACCGCGATGGATTCCACCTGCGCGGGGTGATGCTGGGCCGCGACTTCCAGGCCGAGACCGCCGATATCCGCACGGTGCTCGAGGGAGAGGAGTCGGTAGACGGGCAGGGCGCGCTCGAGTTGGTCCCGGTGATCGAGATCGGCAATATCTTCAAGCTCGGCACGAAGTACTCCGAGCCGCTCGGCGCGACGTACCTCGACGAGGCCGGCACGGAGCGGGTGATCGTGATGGGCTCGTACGGTATCGGGCCCGCCCGCGTGGCCATGGCGGCCATCGAGCAGGGGCACGACGAGAACGGCATCATCTGGCCCACGGGCATCGCGCCGTTCGACGTGCACATCGTGCTGATCGGCAATCCCGGAAGCCCGCAGGACGGGTTCGCCGCGTCGCTGTGGACCGCGCTGTCGGACGCCGGGCTTGAGGTGCTGCTGGACGACCGCCCGGGCCTGCGACCCGGCGAGAAGTTCGTGGAGGCCGACCTGCTGGGTTGCCCGGTGCGGGTGACGGTGGGGAAGAGGACCTTGCCCGACGGCCCGCTCGAGGTGATGGTGCGGCGCACGGGCGAGAAGTCGGAGATCGCGCTGGACGGAGCCGCAGAGGCCATCAGGGCTCTCTGGGCCGGCCTCGCGGCGGGCTGAGGGCCGGTACCCCCGTGCTAGTGTCCGCGACGCATCGGGGCGTGGCGCAGTCTGGTAGCGCACCCGGCTGGGGGCCGGGCGGTCGGAGGTTCAAATCCTCTCGCCCCGACTATTCAGACCAGGTATGAGCGCTGGCATCAAGCGCCGCCTGAGGTGGCTCCCCAACGCGATCACGATGGCGCGCCTGGCATGCCTGCCGGTGCTGCTGGCGTGGTGCGCCACGGCCGATGGACCGTCGTTCCCGCTGGGGATCTTCTTCGGAGCCATCGCGATCACCGACCTCATCGACGGCCGACTGGCGGCGCTACTCGATGCCCGCACGCCCCTCGGGCGCATCCTCGACCCCCTCGCCGACCGCCTGCTCATGGTGGTGGGGCTCGTGGGGCTGCTGCTGCTGGCGCGCCTCCCATGGCCCGCGCCCACGATCATCCTGGTGCGTGACGTGGCGTCGATCGCCGGGTTCGCCTGGCTCGCGCGACGGGGCATCCTCATGGAGATCGACTTCGCCGGGAAGGTATCGTCGGGCTTCAACATGGGTTGCGTGGGAGTGGGCCTGGCTATCTCGGCCACGTGGGTGGACACCGTGTTCTGGTGCGCCGTGGGGCTCTCGGTGCTGACGTTCGTGAACTACGTGGCGATCGCAGTGGGCCGCGCACGGGCGCAACGTGCAGGAGAGGTAACCTCAACCACTACTTGAGGGTTTACCCCGGCGCGACTATTGTGGACCGCCCTCAACCGGGAGTCCCGTGTCCGCACACGCCTCACATCGGAGTGACCAGTGGTGACGTGCCCCACCTGCGGCGCAGCGCGCCCCGACGGCGACCGCTTCTGCGGGTCGTGCGGTGGCGCCCTCCCCGACCCGGCAAGCCAGACCCAGACGACCGGGCCGATCGAGGCCCCGGCGGAGCTCGGAGCCACCCCACCCGGCCCCGTGCCGCGTCTCGGTCCGGCGCTGGCCGTGCGGCTGCAGGGCGGCCGCACGGGGGAGTTCTTCTCGCTGATGGGGCAGGTCACGACCATCGGACGCTCGCCTGAGTGCGACATCTTCCTGGACGACATCACGGTGTCGCGGGCGCACGCCGAGGTGCGCGAGGAGCCTGCGGGCTTCGTCCTGGTGGACGACGGCAGCACCAACGGTACGTACGTGAACCGCCGCGTGCTCGAGGCCCCGCAGATCCTCGCCGACGGCGACGAGGTGCAGGTGGGCAAGTTCCGGCTGGTGTTCATCGCATGACGGGCACGGGCGTCCAGACCGAGCTGCTCGGGCCGGACGATGACGGGCATGCCGCCGGCATGACGATCGGCGCCGTGTGCGACGCCCTGCGACCGGAATTCCCCGATCTCTCCATCTCGAAGATCCGCTACCTCGAGGACCGCGACCTCGTCACCCCGCGGCGCACCACCGGCGGGTATCGGGTGTACGGGCCCAAGGACGTCGAGCGCCTGCGAACGATCCTGCGCCTGCAACGCGATGAGTTCCTGCCGCTCAAGGTGATCCGCGAGGAGCTCGACTCCATGCGCACCGGCGCCGTGGCCGCGGCCAAGCAGTCGCGGCGGCTCAGGGGCGAGAACCTCACCGCAGCGCGTGAAGGCAGGCGGCACGGCATCGTGGAGGTGCTCTCGGCATCGGGGGCCGATGCCGACCTCGTGCGCAGCCTCGGCCAGTACGGGCTGATCAGCGGCACCGACGCCCTGGACGACACCGACCTCGAGCTGGTGAAGGCCGCCGTGGAGCTGCGGGCCTACGGGCTCGAGCCGCGCCACCTGCGCACGCTCAAGATGGCGGCCGAGCGCGAGGCCGGGCTGCTCGAGCAGGTGCTGTCCACCGGATTGCGGTCGCCCAATCGCGAGCGGCGCGCCGAGTCGGTGGAGTCGCTGGAGTCGCTCGCCGCCCTGGCATCGCACGTGCGCGACCTGATCCTCGTCCAGGAGCTGCGTCGCGTGGTCTCGTCCATTCCCACCGCATAGGCGGGGGCCACATGAGCTTCGACATCGACGGAGCGATCCGTCGCATCCCGCATCACCCGAAGCCCGGGATCCTCTTCTACGACCTCATGCCGCTGTTCGAGGACCCGGCGGGGCTCGCCGCGTGCGTGGATGGCATCGCGGGATGGGCCCGCGAGCGCGGCGTGAACGTGGTGCTGGGCGCCGAGGCCCGTGGATTCATCCTGGGTGGCGCCATCGCCCACGCGCTGGGCACCGGCTTCGCCTGCGCGCGCAAGCCCGGCAAGCTGCCCTACGAGGTGATCAGCCGCGAGTACGACCTCGAGTACGGCACCGACGTGCTCGAACTTCATCGCGACGCCATCCGCCCCGGCCAGCGCGTGCTGGTGCACGACGACCTGCTGGCCACCGGCGGCACCGCGGCCGCCAAGTGCCAACTGGTCGAGGAGCTCGGCGCCGAGGTGGTCGGCGTGGCGTTCGTGGTGGAGTTGACGTTCCTGCCGGGCCGGGAGCGCCTGCAGGGCTACGACGTGCTCTCGCTGGTCACCTACGGCAGCGAGGACGCCGGCGAATAGGTGCGCTCGAGGTGGGCGATGAAGGGGTCGGCCGACAGGTCGCTGCCCGTGGCCTGCCTCATGAGCTCGGGAGTCTCCATCACGCGGCCGTGGGCATGCACCGCGTCGCGGAGGAACGCCAGAAGGGGCCCGGGTCCCTCCTCGGTCAGCACCTCGTCGATGGGTCCCACCCGCGCCTCGGCGGCATCGGCAAGCTGGGCCGCGTACAGGTTGCCGAGGGTGTAGGTGGGGAAGTACCCGAAGATCCCGGCGGCCCAGTGGATGTCCTGCATGGCGCCCTGCGCCGGGGTGGCCGGCGTGACCCCCAGCAATTCCGTGAGGCCGGCGTCGAAGGCATCGGGTAGGTCGGCCGGCTCCATCTCGCCCGTGATGATCGCCCTCTCGAGCCGGGTGCGCACCACGATGTGCAGGTCGTAGGTGACCTCGTCGCTCTCCACGCGAATCGGCCGGCGCTCCACGCGATTGAGCGCGCGCACGTAGTCGTCGGGCACGAGCCCGGCCGCGGCCTCGGGGAACGCCGCAGCGAGGGAGGGCGCGAGGCGCTCCCAGAACGCCGGGGAGCGGCCCACGTGGTTCTCCCAGAAGCGCGACTGGCTCTCGTGCGCACCGAGCGAGGGGGCGTCGCCGGCCAGCGTGCGCCGACGGTGCTCGGGGATACCCTGGTCGTAGAGCGCGTGCCCGCCCTCGTGCAGCACGGCCATGATGCAGGACAGGGGCTCTGCGATGTCCACCCGGGTGGATAGCCGGGTATCGCCTGGGCCGAGTCCCATCGTGACCGGATGCGCGGTGCGCCCGACCAGCCCACGGCGGCCGTCGAAGCCGATGTCGCGGGCGATGTCGGATGCCAGCGCCATCTGGGAGGCGTCATCCCACGGCCCCGCGGGAAGCGCCGGGCCGCCGGCGCCGGCCAGCGAGTCGACCAGGGGGCGCACGCGCTCGGCGAGGTCCGAGAGCACGGGGTCGAGCATGGCGTAGGTGGTGCCCGGCTCGTACAGGTCGATGAGGGCGTCGTAGGGGTCCCCGCCGTCGGCGAGGGCCGCGGCCTGCTCGCGCGTGAGGTCCACGAGCGGCGCGAGCTCGGCCAGCCATGCGGCCACGTCGCTGGTCGGCCGGGCCTCGCCCCACGTGGCCACGCTGCGCGATGACTGCTCGGCCAGCGCGGTGACCAGCGACTCGGGAACCCGCTCGGCCCGGGCGCGTTCGCGCATCGCAATTCGTGCGCTCGCGGCCTGCCAGGGGTCATCCGATTGCGCGACGACGTCGATGGCCTCCGACACCGATGGATCGAGCAGGTGACGGTGGCGCAGGCCGGCGAGCGTGGCCAGCTGGGCGCCCCGCGCCTCGCCCGCCCCCGGGGGCATGATGGTCTCGCGGTCCCACTCGAGCACAGCGGCAGCGCCATCGAGGTCGGCAAGCGTGCCCATCCAGTCGGCGACCTGCCGCCAGCCGTCATCGCGATGCATGCGCTCACGCTAGCCGGGGGCGTATGCTCCCGCCGGTGAACGAACGGCCGTCCGCGCTCAGCAAGTGGGAGGACCTGCACGTGGGCGTGCAGATCGTCGTCACCTTCGTGGTGTCCACCATCGTCCTGTGGCTCGCGCACATCGCGCTGCTGAACCAGCCCAGCGGCCGCGGGTTCCTCTACGGAATCTTCTGGGCGGCTCCCCTCACGGTGATCATCGTCGGCGCCACGCGCGCCGAGCGGGCCAAGCGGGTTCGCGCCGAGGGCCGCGACCCGAACACCTGATCGCGACGCACGCCCTGTCCGTGCCCGCATACACTCGGGGCAACCCGATCCGGAGAAAAAACGTCCTATGACGCCCGATGACACCGTCCGCATGGCCCTCTGCACCCAGATGGGGCGCGAGTTCGCCGCCCACTTCCAGTACCTCGCGATGTCGGCGTGGCTCGAGGGCGAGGGCCTGCCCGAGCTATCGGGCTTCTTCGCACGGCAGGCCGACGAGGAGCACGGCCATGCCATGAAGATCTTCCGGTATGTCCTCGACACCGGCGGTCCGGTGGACATACCGGGCCGGGAACCGCCCATGAGCGCCTTCGAGTCGGTCGAGGCGCTGGTGGGGGCGGCACTGGCGCAGGAGGAGCAGGTCACCCGCTGGATCGACGAGCTCGTGCATCTGGCGCGCGAGCATCGCGACCCGGCCACCGAGGCATTCCTGCAGTGGTACGTGACCGAACAGGTGGAGGAGGTCGCCACCATGGGCGAGCTGCTGCAGGTGGTGCGCAGGGCGGGGGACAGCCTGCTGTTCGTGGAGGACTACGTGGCGCGTCGCCACCCCGGGCGGGGCTAGGCGCACGCCGGCCTCGGCGCTGGCCGGCGGTGGCGCCTTGCGGTTGGGGTCAGGCCCTAGGCGACCGGAGGCCGCGGGAGGTCGGGCACGAAGCGCCCGATCAGGCTGCGGTTGCGCGCCACCACGGGGTAGACGCGATGCACGCCGGTGGCGAGCAGCAACCGTCCGCCGCGAAGGCGCGTGAGTATCAGCCGGAAGGCCTCGGTGGCCGACGCCAGGCCCCGGGAGTCAGCGGCGTGCACGGACATATGCCGCACCTCCTCGGGCACGACCTCAAGGATGCGCGCCGCGCGCGGGTCGTCGAAGGGGAGGAGCCTGATGCCCGGCGGGCGGGCGACCCGCCGGGCGATCTGGGCAAAGGCACGGCAGAACCTGCAGTCGCCGTCATAGATGACGACCAGCGGCTGCAGGGACGGGGTCAGGCGGACATACTCCTGAACAGCGGCATGACATCGGCGTCCATGGCGTCATAGTAGGAGTCACGGTGCGATGAGGGCGCATGCGACTGCACCTCGCCGCGGGACACGCTGACGCCGTGCGGCGCGATGAAGACGATGCCCTGGGCGACGTCGTTCACCGAGCCCTCGAGGGCGGCTGCCAGGCCGGCGCAGAAGTCGCGCAGGCGCTCCTCGAGCTCGCGGTCAACCGAGCGCAGGTCAAGGAACACCGGGGATCCCGCCTTCACCTGGTCGCCGATCTCCTGGGCGTCATTGAAGGTGAGCGGGCTGAGCATGTGGACCCGCACAGGGGCGGGGAGAGCGTGGACGGCCATGGTCCCTCCAGATAGTGGTTCCGCGTCCTCCTTCGCCGCCGGGGGCCCCGCTCCTACCCGCCGGCCCCCGGCGGATGCACGAGCATCACCGTGCAGGGCGAGTTGTAGGCCAGGTGCTGCGCGAAGCTGCCCAGCAGCAGGTGCTCCACCGCGCCGCGGTGGCGCACCGCCACCAGCAGGTCCGCCCCGGCCTCGCGCGCCCACTCCACCGTGGCGGTGGCCGGGTGGCCCTCAAGCAGCACGCCCTGCGACCCCGGTGCCATGGCCACCATCTGCTCCATCCACGAGCGGGCGTCGTGCAGGTCGTCGGTGATCTCGTCCGGCCGGTACCCCGTATAGGTGCTGATGCCGGGCTCCAGCACATGCACGAGGGTGAGCGCGCCGTCGCCCAGGGAGCGGGTGCGGATGGCGGCGGCGAGCGCCGCGTCGCCGGCAGGTGAGCCGTCCAGGCAGCAGGCGATGTGGGCATAGGGCTCCGCCATACCTGCAGGCTAAGGCATCGCGTCGGGGGTCGCCGGGATGGACGCCGCGATGGCCATGGCATCGGCCGCGGGATCGCCGGTGCCGCGCACCTGCAGGCCGAACGCCCGATCGCCGCGCTCCCAGACCAGGAACGCCATGCCCCGGGCGCGCATGACGCCCGGCACGCCTCCCACGTCGACCTCCACGCCACGCCCGTCGGGGGTCTCGGGCGACGCCAGGGGGCCGGGGCACTGGCGCAGGAGCACGCGGGCGTCGCCGTCGGCGGGCATCCAGGCGATCGCGATGGAAGGCGGGGCGAAGGGGTAGGGGGCTTCGGGTTCCACGCGCACGGTGGTCATCGCGAACCCATCGGGCAGCCACGCAGGCAGCAGCGCGTCGTAGCCTGCCTCCAGTTGGGCCACCTCAAGGCCCGCCACGGTACTGCCCGCGCCGAACCCGGCGGCCATGCCGTGCGTGGCGCCCAGGCGACCCTCGATGCGCCCAGCCACGAGCGCCATCTCGGTGATGCCGGAGTCCATGAGGCGCCCGATGGACTCCCCGTCGGGCGCGATGGCATCCACGGCCGCCGGTACCGGCCCGGGGGGAAGCCGCCCGGCGATCACCCCGTGGGCGTGCACCGGCACGTCCACGGCGTCGTGGTCGGGCGTTCCGGCCCGCGCCACCGACACACCCGGCGCAGCGCGGCCCAGCAGCAGGCGATCGGTCACGCCCTCGGCGGATACCTCGCACACCGAGGCGATGATGGGGCGCACCGGGCTCGGCACTCCCGGCGGGCAGCCGAGCCGGGCCACCACCTGGCCATCTTCCGAGACCCACGCTGCGCGAACCCGGACGGGGTCCTGCGTGCGCGACACCGCCACCTGGGCGGCGCACTCGGGAGTGGGCGGGAGCACCACGTCGACGGGGTGCCCGAGGATCGCCTCGAGGGCGTCACGGTCATCCGGTGCGGCGGCCATGCGCGCACGTTAGACGTCCGCAACGCGCACGGTGCGCGCGTCTATTGTTGCCCCATGAGCGATGAGCTTATTCGCCTCACCCTCGGGAACCCGGATATCATCCTGATGCAGCGCCCGGAGTCACCGGCGCTGGTGCATGGACGGGTGGATCGCGACGCGGATGCCGGCCTCGCGCCCCTGTGGGACGACGCCGACGGCACCAAGGGCACCGCCCGCGTGGAGAGGCGCGGGGACGACCTGGTGGCCGTGGCGTCGATGACCGCGCCCGTGGAGGTAAAGATGGAGGTGGTCCTGGGGCTGCCGGACGAACTCGCAGAGGGCCTCCGGCGCCGTCCCTCGGCGCTCGTGATGATCTACCCGGACGACGAGGCCCGGCGTGCCGGGCTGTCGGACTTCCGTACCGGTGGCGTACGGGGCGACTGGTACACGCTGGGCATCGTGCTGCCCAACGCCACCACCGACGCTCTCAGGCAGGACGCCTAGAGGTAGGGGCGGGGGTCCATCGCGACCCCGTTGATGCGGATCTCGAAGTGCAGGTGGTTGCCGGTGGACCGTCCGGTGCTGCCCACCAGGCCGATCACGTGGCCGATGGGAACCACCTCGCCCTTCGCCGCGCGGAATGCGCTCATGTGGCCGTACCGGGTGGTTTCGCCGTTGCCGTGGTCGATCACCACGAGGTTGCCGTATGCGCCTTCGGCCGATGCGCCCAGCACCACTCCGGCCTTCGCGGCGCGGATCGGCCGCCCGGCGGGGGCCGCGATGTCGAGCCCCTCGTGCATGCGCCCCCATCGGGGGCCGAAGGGCGAGCTCACCACGCCGTTCGCGGGCCAGATGAAGCCGGCGGCCGAGGGCGTGGCGTCGTCGGGCTCGGGGACCGGGTACTCGTCGAACGACTCCTCGGGGGCGCGATCCGGCTGCGGGCCGGGCGTGGTGGCCACCGACCGCACGGTGACCCCGAGCCTCTTCAGGAGCGACGCGTTGGCGATGCCCGTGGGTCGTACCCCGATGAGCCGCTGAAGGGTGCGCACCCCGGCCCGGGTGCGGGCGTCGTAGGTGCCGCTGACCTTCACCCTGATGCCGCGCGTGCGCAGCGCGCGCTGCAGGCTGGCCACGGATCCCCCGCGCGCGCCGGGACGCAGGTCGCCCGCGCGGCCGGCGTCGGGCTGCGGAGCCTGAGGCGCCACCGGCTGCGGCACGGGAGGGCCCCCCGGCGTCGTGGGGGCCGGCGTCGTTGGGGCCGGCGTCGTCGGCTCCGGGGCCGGGCCACCGGCAGGAGGCTGTGAGGGCGGGGGCGCGCCGGGCGCGGGGACCTGCTGCGCGAGGGCCGGGGCCGTGAGCGCGAGGGATACCGCGCACGCGAGGCCCGTGACCGCGAGAGGCGGCGAGAGTGGCATGCGACCGCGCATGCTAGCCGAGGCCTTGGACCACGTTGCCACGGAAGTTCCTTTCACCCCGCGGCGGACCTGCTCCTCGCCGGTTTCGCGCATGCCGGACCTCCCGTAATGCGGATTTCCCGTTTTTGCGCGAGAATCGGCGCATGGGCGGCATGCGCGTGATGGTGGATGGTGTGCTGATGGGGGCGGGGGAGGTGCCCCGGGTGCCCCTCGATGACGGGCTGGTGCGAGGCGACGGGGTGTTCGAGGGGCTGCGCCTCTACGGCAACCGCGCACGCACGCTCGAGGCCCACCTCGACCGCATGGAGCGGTCGGCCGACATGGTGCGGCTCACGTTCGACCGCGTCCTGATCCGGGACGAGATCGAGCGCTTCTCCGGCCTCACGTCCGCCCCGGACTGCGCGCTGCGCGTGATGCTCACCCGCAGCGGACACCGCGTGCTGCGCGAGGAGGCCCTGCTCCCGCCTGCGCCCGATGGATGGTCGGTGCTGCCGGTCGCACACCGGGTGACCCCGCTGCTCATCGCCTCGAAGACCCTGAGCTACGCCGCAAACATGCAGGCAGCTCGCCTGGCGGGCGAGTCCGGGGCCGACACGGCCCTGCTCATCGATGCCGACGACGGGGGAATGCTCGAGTGCCCGGTGGCGAGCTTCGTGTGGCTCGAGGGCGACGACCTGGTGGCCCCGTCGCTCGACACGGGAATCCTCGACTCGATCACGCGGCGACTGATCGGCGAGGTCACCACGTTGCACGTGCGCGATCGCCGGGTGCAGGACCTGGCCGAGGCCGACGGTGCCCTGGTGATCTCCACGGTGCTCGAGAGCCGCATCGTCCGGGACGTGCAGGGCGTTGCCACGTACGACGTCGGCGGCCGGCGCATCAACGAGATCGCCGACGCCCTGTCGGATCTATGCGCGGCCGGCGACCCCGAGGGCGGGCGGGTTGTCCCCGCGTGACCCATTCGCCTGCGTGGTGCGCGCAGGCGTGAAAGGATACCTGCATGTCTTGGTGGCTGATCCTCATCATCGTCGTCGTGGTGATCCTGCTGATCATCTGGATCTTCTCGATGTACAACCGCCTCGTGCGCCTGCGGGTGGAGGTACAGCAGGGGTGGGCGAACATCGACGTGCAGCTCCGGCGCCGGTATGACCTGATCCCGAACCTCGTCGAGGCGGTGAAGGGCTACGCCGAGCACGAGCGCGGGGTGTTCCAGAAGGTCACCGAGGCCCGCACCCAGGCGATGGACGCCAAGGGCGTGGCAGAGACCGGGGCGGCCAACACGCTGCTCGGGCAGGCACTCGGCGGCCTCTTCGCGGTGGCCGAGAACTACCCCGACCTCAAGGCCTCGGCCAACTTCCTGCAGCTGCAGACCGAGCTCGCGAACGTCGAGGAGATGCTGGCGGCGGCTCGTCGCTACTACAACAGCACGGTGGCCACCTACAACGCGACGCAGGGCACCGTCCCCAGCAACGTCATCAAGAACTTCGGGGACTTCTCGGAGGCCGACTTCTTCGAGGAGGAGGACGAGGCCGTGCGGGCTGCACCGCAGGTCTCCTTCGATCGGTAGGTGACGCTCCAGCAGCAGATCCGGTCGAACCGGTGGAGGACCCTTCTGCTCCTGCTGCTGTTCGTCGCCCTGATCGCGATCATCCTGCTCGCGGTCTACCCGTTCGTGGACATCGGCGTGCTGTCGGTGGTGGGCATCGCACTGATCGCCTACGGCCTGTTCATGTGGTTCGCGGCCGCGAAGGTGGTGGCATCGCTCGCGGGCGCGCACCCGATAACGCGTGAGCAGCACCCCGAGCTGTGGCAGGCGGTCGAGGGCGCCGCGGTCGGGGCGGGCCTCCCCGTGACGCCGGCGGTGTACATCATCGAGGACCCCGCGCCCAACGCCTTCGCCGCCGGGCGCGATCCGAAGCACGCCTACGTCGCGGCCACCACGGGCCTCCTCGAGATCATGGGGCCGCGCGAGTTGCGCGCGGTGATGGCCCACGAGATCGCGCATGTCAGGAACCGCGACATCCGCCTGATGGCCCTGGCATCGGTGCTGGCCGGCATGCTGCTGATCCTCTCCGACATCCTGCTCAGGGTCTTCATCTTCGGGGGAGGCCGCAACAGCGGCAACAATCCGCTGGCCCTGGTCGGCGTGATCGTCGCGCTGATCCTGGCGCCGATCGGCGCGGCGATGATCCAGATGGCGCTCTCGCGTCGCAGGGAGTACCTGGCCGACGCCACCGCCGCCGAGATCACGGGCGATCCCGAGGGCATGGCGCGCGCGCTCGCGGTGCTCGAGGCCGATACCCGCCAGGTGTCGCACGTGGGCCGGGCGACCGCCCACCTGTACATCGAGTCGCCGCTGGTGAAGGGACGAGGGCTCACGGGATCGCTCGGAGGCCTGTTCCAGACCCACCCGCCGCTCGAGGATCGCATCCGGGCGCTTGAGGAGGCCGGCGGCTTCACGCTCGACCGGTCGTTCATCGCAGCGGTCCCCGTGCAGTAGGGGCCTGGCCGGTGACCCGCGGACGGCCGACGGCGGGCAGGAGGCCCACCCGCGCGGGCCGGGCGGTCGCCCTCGCCAGTGCGTCGGCCCGCGCGGTCCCCGTGATGGCGCGCGTGAGCTGCCGGGCGGTGACGGCTCGCACGGTGAGCGTCCGGTTGACGCGCTGCCCTGGGGCCACCGATGAGAGCGTGAGGCAGGCCGTGCTCCCGGACCCGCACCCGGAGCCGCACCCGATGATCACGGGGCCGGCGTGCATCGTCGCGCACGCGACCACGGATCCCGCCGCTGCCGTGCCCGGGTTGAGCGGCTTGATGACCACGGGCATCGACTGCCGTTGCCGATGCGCCGCCGCCCTGGCGTGATTGTCGCGGCGACTGCCGGCGCCGGTCGTGAGGAGGCCCGCGACGACGAGGCCCTTCCCGAGGCCTCCGGCCTGGACGGACAAGGTGGGGCGGGGCACCGGGCCGAGCCTCGCATGCGCGGGCTCGCCCGGGCATAAGCGTGCATAACGATGATTTCCGGCGAGTGGGGGGACCGAACCCCCTTACCAAGCCGACCCGGGCCGGGCATCTTTGTTTCATGGCGGAGGATCCCGGCTTCCACACGGCTCGTGATCGCACCAGGCCCGAGTTGCTGTGGTACATGCGCAACGAGCAGGTGCTCGATCGCTGGCCTGTCATCCAGGAGCCATGGGCGCAGGCAATCGAGGATCGCCGCCAGGCGCTGATCAACCCGCCCGACCGGGACATCACGTACCTGCACGGCGCCGGCCGGTAGCGCCTCCCTAGCCGCGCGACCGCCTGCGGGCGTCGTCGAACCTGCGCCGGTCGCGCTTGGTGGGCCGTGCGCCGAGGTCGGCACCCGGAGGCGGCGGCACCACCCTGCGCACGAGGCGGGCCGTCTCGCGGGCCTTGAGGCTCTCGGGCGTCTCCTCATAGAGCGCCCGGGCCTCGCTGGCGGGCCCCCGGCGACCTGAGATGCACCGCACGATCACCACGGTGGCCGGCGAGCCCGGCCGCATCACCTGCACCTCATCGCCTTCGCGCACGTCGCGCGCTGGCTTCACGCGCTGCCCGTTCACGTGCACGCGGCCACCGTGGACGGCCTCCGTGGCCAGAGCCCTCGTCCTGAAAAAGCGCGCTGCCCAGAGCCACTTGTCCAGCCTCACCCGTGCGGGCCCATCTTCCATGACGGGAATTGTCCCATCCCGGCGCGCGCGAGCCGCCTCTGACAGAATCGCCGCATGGTCATGAGCGCCCTGTCGTGCCTCTGGGACGACCCCGATACCTGCCCGCAGGTACGCGTGGACGGCGTCACCGGACGCCGGTATTGCCGCATGTGCGGACCGGAGCCCGTGGAGCTCGCGGAGGCGCGCATGCGCGCCGAGATGGCGGCGGCGGCGGCTCTGGACGCCGCTCCCACCCCACCCGACCCCGGGTAGCGCAGATGCACGGCCTAAGCGATGGGCGGGACGCTACTTACCTGCTCCAAGCGGCATTTTCCTTGACGACGAAACCTTGACAGAACATGGACAAGCGTGTTGGATTTAAACAGCAGTGAGTCAGAGCAACCGAGCGAGGATAACGCCATGTACCGCTTCTCACGTGCGATCTACCGGGACCTCCAGCCGCACCTTCTGAGGAATCAGTTGCGACCCGACCTGGCCCAGCGCCTTCTCCTCTCCGCATGCGAGCGGAACATCGAGCGCCTCGCGCGAGACCATCGTCGCTTCGCGCGCCCGGCCGCCGCGCTGTTCTCAGACGTGCGAGCCCTCTTCCCCGTCTCCGCCCAGCTGCTGGCCTACGACGCCATCGAACTGCACATGAGCCGGGCGCTCGAGTTCCTCGACGCCGAGGTTGCCGAGCGCGGTTCCGCCGACCTGCTGCGGTGCCGTGCCACGAACCGCAAGGGCAAGGCGTGCCAGCGGGTTCCGGTGACCGGCAGCGACTACTGCCCGTCGCACCGCTACATCGAGAAGGCCCGGCAGCAGCACGCCCCCAGCATGCTCGCCGCGTAGGACGACGGCCGACACTTCGCATGGCACGGCGGGGCGCGCGAGCGCCCCGCCGCAGTTCGGGGCCGAGACGGACGCCTCGGGTCGCTTCGTCCGCCAGCAGTCGGCCTTCATGGGCACCATCGCGCCGGGCGGCAACCACCCCCCTGAGGCGGGTCGGTATCACCTTTACGTGTCCCTGGCGTGTCCATGGGCGCATCGCGTGGTGATCGCACGCCGGCTCAAGGGCTTGGAGGACGTGGTGGGGATGACCGTGGTGGACCCCATTCGCGATGACCGCGGCTGGGCATTTCGCGCCGGCCCCGGCTGGTCCGAGGACCCCATCAACGGCTTCCTGTTCCTCGCGGAGGCCTATGCGGCCACCGACCCATCCTGGACCGGTCGTGTGACGGTTCCGGTTCTGTGGGATCGCCAGACCCGCACGATCGTCAACAATGAGTCGGAGGACATCCTGCGCATCCTCGACCGCGCGTTCGGCGATCTCGCACTGCCGGCCCCGGTGCTGCGCCCCCCACAACTGGCGGACCAGATCGATTCCACGAACGCATCGGTGTACCGGGACGTCAACAACGCCGTCTACCGCGCCGGTTTCGCCGCCACGCAGGATGCCTACGACGAGGCGGTGGCCGACCTCGCAGGCGGCCTCGCGCTGGTGGAGGGACTCCTCATGGAGCAGCGCTGGCTCGTGGCCAATCGCTTCACGGAGGCCGACATCCGGCTGTTCAGCACCCTCGTGCGCTTCGACCCGGTCTACCACACTCACTTCAAGTGCAATGCCCGGCTTGTCGCCGACTCCCCGGCGCTCGTGGGCTTCGTGCGCGACGTGGCGCAGGTGCCGGGCGTGATGGGCACCATCGCCATGGACCAGATCAAGGCGCACTACTACCGCACCCATAGGCGGCTCAATCCGTCGGGCATCGTCCCGGCGTCGGAGGGGCCGGATCTCGAGGTGCCCCATGGGCGCAGTCGCCTTGGCCCCGAGGCCCTGGCGAGCTGGTAGGAGCTAGAAGCGGGCGGACATCGCCGAGAGGATCCTCTCGGCGCGCGCGGACTGGTCGTCCCACCACTCCGCGCGTTCAGGCGGCTGGTCCTCCGTGTGGAGGGATGCCTCCTCGATCACCCTGCGGGCGGCCTCGCGAAGGGCCCCCTCCGCAAGCGCGGAGGGCCATGCGAGCCCCGGCTCTCCCGGGGCCCCGAGCAACTCGGCGCCGTCCCCGAGGCAGGCGATGCCCAGGGCATCCTCCAGCGCCGAGGTGCGTGCAAGCTTCGCGGCGCTGCACGAGACGGCCAGCGCGAGGGTCGCGCGGGCATCCTCCAAGAGGGCTGGATCGAGGTCGAGGCGGTCGTGCTCATCCATCGCCCGACAAATGTATGCGCGATACGACGAATCGTGAGGGTTAACGGTAGGGTCGCCCCATGGCCGCGTTATCCCCCGCCCCCCTTGCCATCGAGGCCCATGCCTTGACGAAGGCGTTCGGCAAGACGCAGGCCCTTGACGGCGTGGACCTGCGGGTGCCGCGCGGCATGGTGTACGGCCTGCTCGGCCCGAACGGGGCCGGAAAGAGCACGGTGGTGCGGGTGCTCGCGACGCTGCTGCGCCCCGATGAGGGCACCGCCCTCGTGGACGGCCTCGACGTGGTGCGCCAGGCATCCGCCGTTCGCGCGCATATCGGGCTGGCGGGCCAGTACGCGGCCGTGGATGAGTACCTCACGGGCCGCGAGAACCTCGTGATGTTCGGGCGGCTCTCCGGCCTGCGCAGGGCCGAGGCCAAGTCGCGGGCCGCCGACCTGCTCGCCCAGTTCGACCTGGTGGATGCCGCAGACCGCCCGTCGAAGGGGTATTCCGGTGGAATGCGCCGCAGGCTCGACTTGGCGGCGAGCCTGGCGTCGCGTCCGCCCGTGTTGTTCCTCGACGAGCCCACCACCGGTCTCGATCCGCGCAGCCGCCTCACGATGTGGGGCGTCATCCAGGAACTGGTCAACGACGGCACGACGGTGCTCCTCACCACCCAGTACCTCGAGGAGGCCGACCGGCTCGCCCAGCGCATCGCCGTGATCGATCGCGGCCGGGTGATCGCCGAGGGCACCCCTGCCGAGCTGAAGGCGCGCGTTGGCGGCGAGGGGCTGGAGGTCGCCGTGGTGGACCCGGCCGACCTCGAGTCAGCCCGCGCAATCGTTGCGCGCTTCGCCGCCGACGAGGTGTTCGTCGACGTCGAGCGCCGCCGGGTGCGCGCCGCCGTCAGCGACGGGGCCGTGGCGCTGGCCAGCGTGGCCGGGGCGATCGCCGATGCCGGCATCACCACCGAGGACCTCGGCCTGCACCGCCCCACGCTGGACGAGGTGTTCCTGGCCATCACCGGACGCACCGTCGACGACGCCGACGTGGCCCGCGATGCGGGCGGCGTCGATGACGGGGACGGTGATGCCGGCAAGGGGGACGGGCATGGCCACGGCGAGGGCGAGCCCCCCACGCGTCCGCAGCCCGGCCGCCCGGCGAGGCGGCCGTGACCGCTCCCGCCCGCGCCGTTCGCGACTCGGGGATCATCCTCTGGCGCCAGCTGGTGCAGCTGCCGCGCATCCCCGAGGTGCTGATCTTCGCGCTGATCCAGCCGGTGATGTTCGTGCTGCTGTTCCGGTACGTCTTCGGCGGGGCCATCGCCACGCCCGGCGAGAGCTACGTCAACTACCTGATGCCGGGCATCTTCGCGCAGACCGTGGCCTTCGGCGCGGTGGCCAGCGGGATCGGACTCGCCGAGGACCTCCGTCGCGGCATCATCGACCGCTTCCGGTCGCTGCCGATGGCGCGCTCGGCCGTGCTGGTGGGCCGCACGGTCTCCGACCTGGTGCGCAACTTCGCGGTAGTGATGGTCATGTACATCGTCGGCCTGCTCGTGGGCTTCCGCCCCGAGGGGTCGATCACCGCTCAGGTGCTGGCCTTCCTGCTGCTGCTGCTCACGTCGTTCGCGTTCTCGTGGATCGGCGTCGTGATCGCGCTCAGCATGAAGACCGTGGAGGCCGTTCAGTCGGCCGGCTTCATCTGGCTGTTCCCGCTCACCTTCGCGAGCTCGGCGTTCGTGCCCACCGACTCCATGCCCACATGGCTTCAGGTATTCGCCGACAACCAACCCTTCACCATCGTGGTCAACGCCGTGCGCGCGCTCTTCCTCGACCAGCCGGTGGGCAACTACGTCTGGTTGACACTCGCGTGGATGATCGGCATAGCGGCCGTGATGATCCCGCTGGCCACCCGGCAGTACCGGCGCCGCAACGGCTAGTCGCACGCGCCCGGTTCAGCCCTGCTGGCCGCCCGTTCGACCGCTGCGCCCCCCGCCGCCGTCGACCATGCTCTCGAGCTGATCGAGGCGCGCGCGCAGGTCGGCGATGATCTGTGAGGCGTCCTCGGTGGCTGCGCCGGGCGCAGGCGTTGCGCAGGCAGCGGCCCCTGCCGCCATGCCAGCCGTGCCGGGGGCCGGCGTGGTGCTGGGAGATGCCGAGGCGCCCGTGGAGGACGAGCCCGGCGTGAGGAACGTCGATGCCACCCACGCCGTGAAGATTGAGATCACCGCGACGCCTGAGAAGATCATGATCGTGGCCACCACCTGGCCACCGGGCGTGACCGGGTAGAAGTCGCCGTAGCCGACGGTGGTGATGGTCACCACGCCCCACCAGAGTGCCTCGCCACCGGTCTCGATGTTCGATTGCGGCTGGCCGGACTCGAACCACAGCACCAGCACGCCGCCGCCCTCGAGTACCACGATGAGGAAGGCCAGCACCAGGAAGAACGTGCCCTGGGCCCGACTGGCGACGAACCAGCGGACCGTGTTGCGCCACCCGAACTCGTTGAAGCCCTGGATCACCCGAAGCAGGCGGAACAGGCGCAGCACGCGCCCGAACGGGAGGCTGCCGAGGAAGTCCATCCACCCGCCGCCCCGACCGAGGTAGTGGAGCCGCTTGCCCTTCGCCAGCTTGAGCCGGAAGAAGAAGTCGCCCAAGAGGATCACGCTGAAGAGGGGCTCCATGAAGAGCAGCAGGTCCTCGACATCCCTGGGGTCGTCCATCGGAAGTATCAGGAAGACCCAGTTGACGATGGACAGCACCGTGACGATGATGATGAAGACGTCGTAGCCGGGCTTGATGCTGCCGCGCAGGGCCATCTCACGGGCGAGCTCGGGCCGCGTCTGATTCGTCTTTGCCACGTGGGCGAGTTCGCCCGGGCGCGCCGATGTCCTTGTGGACCAGGCGCCGCGAGCGCAGCAGCGGCGAGGCCTCCCGGGTGGCCAGGATGGCCTCCTCCACGGCGGGTGCAGCAGCGAGGGTTCCCGAGAGATCGGGTGGCGCGACCTCGGTCAGCCAGCCGGTGGCCGGGTTGCCGCATGCGGCTGCGCGGGCGATGGCGCCCCGGGCAGCGGGGAGTTCTGCCGGTAGGTCAACCCCCGCCATGCGCGCCATGAGCATGGCCCCCATCCGCGGCGGCGCGTTGCAGGGACCGTAGCCTCCGCCGGGAGGCGTCGTGCCCGGCCTGCGGCGGCAGGGCGAGGTCCACCGCCGAGCCGGGGGCATCGGGGCCGCCGATATCCTCCGCGAAGCCGCTGCTGGGGAACCGGTACCTCCCGCTCTCGGGCACAGACTCCGTGAACACGTCGGGGTCATTCCAGAAGAACCCCCCTGCGTCCTGTCGCCGTGGTGGACATCGAGGTCCACATATGCGACGCGGCAGATGCTGGCTGACTCGAGGGCCATGACCGCCACGGCGGTGGGGTTCTACACGCCGAACCCGTTCCGCTTGTGCGGAAGGCCGTGATGCGCGGCGCCGGCCGGCACGATCGCCTGCACGGCGCGCCCCTCCCCCACCATGCGGCCCGCCAGCGACGCCGCCGCCGCGAGGCGAGCGGACTCGCGGTGGATGTGCGCGTAGGGCTGCACGTCGGGAGTGACGCCCCACTGGCAGGCCTCACGAGCCGCGGTCAGAACGGGCCTGGCGCCGAACACCTCGATAGCGCGGATGAACGCCGGTGCAAACATGGGGGCGAGCTGCTCATCGGGCATCGGCCCGGGCGCTGCCAGCATCACCACCCCCGGGCCATCCAGCACGCCGGACTCGCGCGCGAGGTCCACCTCGAGCTCGAGCCGGCGGCCATCTGCGGGGTGGTCGGCGCGGTCCATGCCGAGGTCGTCGGCGTGAACGACTGCCAGGCGGATGCTCATGAAACCCCCATCGGTCGAGCATGCGCCGGAGTCGCGCCCCCGCCCACGTCCTCGTCCGCAGCCGCGCCCGCGGCGATAGCATCGGCGAATGGGAGCCGAACGGGGTGACGAGGCGCAGGCCGCGATCCTGTGGCACTTGCGGGCGTCCGCTGAGCCATTGCGTGAGTCCTTCCTCTACGAGCGCGTGAGGAGCGACGGCGTGGACATCAGCGGTGACGACTTCATCGCGGTGCTGCTGCGGCTCCAGGTCGAGGGCCACGTGCGCATGGACCCCGTGCACGACGAGGTGCACGACCCCGCACCCTTCGAGCCCAGGTTTTGGCGCATCATCGGGTAGCGGGCGGCACGGGCTCGGCGAGCCGGATCACGAACATGCGATCCCACAGCTTGCCGGTGACAATCACGTGGCCGGTTTCGGGGTCGCGGGCGATTCCGTTGAGAACCTCACCCGATCCGATGCGAGTGCGCAGCGACGACATGTCGAGCCATCCGCGCACGGTGCCGCTTCCCGGGTCGATGAGCGCAATGCGGTCCTGCTGCCAGAGGTTGGCCCAGATCACCCCGTCAAGCATCTCGAGCTCGTTGAGGGACGCCACGGGGCCGCCTGCATCGCGCACCGTGACGGTCCTCGTGGTTCGCAGGCTCGGCACCGACAACCAGTAGAGCCGTGACGAGCCGTCGCTCGCCACGAGCTGGGACCCCTGCCGGGTCAGCCCCCAGCCATCGCGGGCATATGCGACGGAGCCTGCGCCCTGGAGGGTGGAGGCCGATGCGCGAAATACCCGGCCGTCGGTCCACGTGAGCTGCCAAATCGAGCCTCCGAGGACCGTCACCCCCTCGGTGTAGATCGGGTTTGGGATGCGACGCCGCGCCAGCACGCCGCCCGTGCGGGGGTCGACGCGCCTGAGGGACGACCGGCCCGACCAGGCCGGGCAGCAATTGCCCGTGCTCTCGATGAGCACGCCGCCGTGTGCCACGAGCCCCTGCGTCCACGCGGAGGGGTCGTGCGGCCGCGCCTCAAGCAGCTCCCAGCGCACGGTTGGCGCCGATTTCGCCGCCGCCGTGGTGGCGAGGATGCCCGCGGCGGCTACGGCGAAGACCGCGAGGACGACCGCGGGAGCGCTCCGATTCGTCGGCACGCCCGTATTATCGGCGCTCGCGCACGATGAGGACCGGCCGGCGGGCATGCACGGACACGTAATGGCTCACCGAGCCGGAGAACATGCGCTCGAATGCCACCGGGCGGCTGCCCTCACCGCCCACCGCAGGGCTGCGTACCCCTCGGCGGATCCGTCGATGCCCACCCCCAGACCTCCCCGGCCGCAGGCGCGTCACGCGGTATCTCGCCCTTCGCCCTCGAGTCGGGCTTCATCTCCTCCTCACGCTGGTACGACGCGAAAGACGGCAACGCCACGATCAGGGCGAAGCCCGAAGAGGATCGTCGTGCTCATCGGAAGTCCCTTCCCCCGCATGGGGAAACGGGAGGGCGGGCCAGGTGCCACGCGTCGTGTGCATGTGGAGCGGCGGCGCGACGTACGGCTGTGCCGCTGCGACGCGCCAGACAGGATTCGAACCTGTGACCTTCGGTTTCGTAGACCGACGCTCTATCCGACTGAGCTACTGGCGCGGGGCCGCGCGGAGCGCGGCGCGGCGGTGAAGGTATCAGAGCCTGCGCTACTCGCCGGGGTCGGCTGCGCCCTCGCGAATGCTGTCGGCCTGCACGGGATCGACCCTCACGCGCAGGATGCGCGATCCATCGAGCTCGAGCACCGTGAACACGAGGCCGTGCGCCTCCACCACATCGCCCACGTCGGGAACACGTCCCATGCCGTGGAAAACCGCGCCGCCCACCGTGTTGAAGTCCTCGTCGTCGATCTGTGTGCCGAATACCTCGTTGAAGTCGTCGAGCGGCACCGAACCGGCTACCAACGCCTGCCCTCCCCCGGTGCGCACGATGTCCCGCTCGGGCACATCGAATTCATCCTCGATCTCGCCCATGACCTCCTCGATGAGGTCCTCCAGCGTTACCACGCCTGCCAGCGACCCGTACTCATCAACCACCACGGCCAGGTGGCTCTTGGTGCGCCGGAAGTCACGCAGCAGGTCGTCGAGGTTCTTGGTCTCCGGAACCCGCTGGACGTCGCGCACCAGGTCATCGATCCACATGTCGAGGTCCCCCGCCGTGATGGCCTCGAACAGCTGGCGGATGTGGATGACGCCGCGGATGTCGTCCTGGTCGTCTCCGTACACGGGGTAGCGGGTGTAGGGGTGCTCATCCACGAGGGCGGCCGCCTCGGACACGGTTGAGGTGATGGGAAGCATCACCACGTCGGGGCGGGGCACCATCACCTGTCGCACCTCGGTGTCGGCGAAGTCGAACACCCGGTCGAGCATCTCCGACTCCTCCGCCTCGAGCACCCCCTCCTCATACGAGGCCGCGAGGATCATCCGGAGTTCCTCCTCCGTGTGCCCACGCCCGAGGTGGATGTCCCCCCGAAGCCCGAACAGGCGCAGCGTTACTGCCGAGAGGCGCTCAAGCAGCCACACGAACGGGTAGACGATGGCGGTGAACACCCGCACGGGGCCCACCACCACGAGCGCGACGCCCTCCGTGCGAGCCAGCGTGAGCGCCTTGGGCACAATCTCCCCCAGCACCACCGTGATGGCGATGATGATGGCGAAGCCGATGATCACGCTGAGCACGGTGACGAGGCCCTGGCCCAGCGACGAGGTGAGCGGGCCGAAGACGTCCTGCACGAGCCCGCGCACGGCGGGCTCGCCGACCGCACCGATGGCAAGGCCGCTGAAGGTGATGGCCACCTGGATCGCGGAGATGAACCGGGTCGGGTTCTCCTGGATCGCCACCACGCGCGCGGCCCGCTTGCTGCCGGCCTCCGTCAGCTCGCGCATGCGCGTGGGCCGCGCGGCGATGAAGGCGTATTCGGCCGCCACGAAGAAGGCGGTCCACCCCACGAGCAGCAGCAGGAGCACGACCTGCAGCCCGGTGCTCATCGGGCGCGCCTACTGAAAGACGGAGGCTCGTCGTCCGCCACGGGGGCGGCGGCCGAGGAGGCCGGGCTATGTGCGGGTTCGCTGCCGTTCACTGGCCGCTTGCATGGTAGCCCATGCGCTGGCCGTCACGGTCGGTGTCAGTGTACGCCCGGCGTACCGACCGTGATGCCTGCGACCGAGCCGTGACCCGTGGGGCAACCGGGGCTTCTCCCATGACCCATTTCTATCCGGGCGGCACCGCGGAGCAGCATGCCGAGGTGCTCGAGGCCGTGCATGCGGATCGCGCACTGCCGCCGGACCGGCTCCTGAGCCCGGCGGGCCCGACCGATGGCGGATGGCTGATCAGCGCGGTGCGGGAGTCGCGCGCCGCGTTCGAGACCTTTGCGGCCGAGACGCTCATGCCGGCCCTTGTCGGTATCGACGGGGATTTCGCAACAGCCCCCGAGGAGCGGCTCGCCGAATGCACCCTCTTCCATACAGCAACAGCGACATCGCTCGGAAGGAGCCCTGTTGAGGGAATCCCTGGCGTGCTCCCATGACGAGCTGTACCGCTCGCCCAACCTCATGCCGGGAGGCGACCCGGAGGCGGTCTTGAAGATGTGGTCTGAGGCCGACGACGTGGTGTACGCGGGGTCGTTCTGTGGCTTCATCACGGGCCGGGACGCCGAGGTGGAGGCCTTCACCGCGCAGGCCGCCCTATAGATCTTCGGCCGCGTCGAGTTGTCAGACCTCCGGACCGTCGAGGCCACCGACATGGGATACACCGTCTGCACGGAGCACGGCATCGATCACGTGATCGATGGTGCCCCCGTCAACCTGACGCATCGCGCCACCAACGGGTTCCGGCGAGAGGACGATGGCTGGCGGCTGGTCCTCCACCACACCGACGCGTCGCTGGCCTGAGGCGGGGGACGGCGGGGGTGGGCCATGGATCCCGCAGGGGCTCCGGGGCCCACCCCGGCACGGAGAGGAAGGGATTTGAACCCTCGAACCGGGTTGACCCCGGTTAACCGCTTAGCAGGCGGCCCCTTTCGACCACTCAGGCACCTCTCCGCGCGGCATCGTAGTGATTCGCGCGCCCCGGTATGGTGCGCCGCGGAGGGGTGGCAGAGCGGTCGAATGCGGTGGTCTTGAAAACCACTGGCCGGCAACCCCGGCCCGGGGGTTCAAATCCCTCCCCCTCCGCTGGAATCCCCGCCGGTCCCCGTTCCACATGCGGGGGTCGGCGGTTGCGCTTGCCCGATCAGTTCATCCCCAAGCATGCTGTTCAGATTTTTTCCGCCTGCCGGGCAAGCGGGCAGATCGAGCTGACCGGAGACAGCGATCGCTCCTCCACCACCCCAGCTGATGCGGTTGCTGGTCACCGCACCGGGCCTCATCGCCTCCGTGGCCTATGGCACCGGTGCCTCGGCCTCGGCGCCGTCAAACACCTCCCATCCGAGTATCTCCGGCACCGCGCAGGTGCATGCGACGCTTACCGCCAACTCCGGCACCTGGACCGGCTATCCGACCCCGGCCTCCTCCTTCGGTGGAGGCTGTGCGAAGCCGGGGGTGGCAACGTCGCCGGCGCCATCACCGCGAGCGGTATCACCGCCCCCGGTTCGTGGCCTGTTGCCTGAGTCATCCAAGTCTTTGTCGGTCCGGTCGAGCCGTGTCAGCGGCGGCGTGATCACCACGGTGGTGCGCGTACCCGGCGCGGGACGGGCGGCACAGGTTGGCCGAGTGCGCGGAGCGAAGGGCGTTGCCTGCTCGTCCTCGCATCGGTCAAGCTCGGCCGGGACGGTGATCCTCATCTGCCGCGTTGCTGCCCGCGCCCTTCCGCGAAAGTGCGGCAGCAGCGTGCTGCCCTCGGTGCGAACCACGTTCACGCCCACCGGCGGAAATGCGAGCTCGAAGGAACGCGTCGTCCTGGTGCGCAAGCGCTGCCCGACGCCGGGCGTGACCAGCTGACCCTACGTCGCGGAATGTGCCGTAATGCGCGGGTTCGTGCCCGGAGCTGCGCGTACAGTCACGGCGTGAGCGAGATGGCCGGGCACCGGAGGGACTGGGAGGCGCTGGGGGAGATCGATCCCCTCTACGCCATACTGAGCGCGCCCGATGCCAAGCACGGCGAGTGGGACGTGGAGGCCTTCCTCGCCACCGGGAGTGCCGACGCCGCGCGCATCATGGCCGCCTGCGAGGCCCTCGCGGTCCCCGCGCGACGCGATGCCTCGTTCGAGCTCGGGTGCGGCGTGGGTCGTATCACCCGGGCCCTCTCCCCCTCCTTCGGTCGCGCCGTCGGCGTGGACATCAGCGCGGCGATGATCGAACGGGCGCGCGAGATGAACGCCGACAGGCCGAACTGCGAGTGGCTGGTGAACGATGCCCCCGACCTGCGCGCATTCGCCGACGGGCAGTTCGACCTCGTGGTGTCGTTCATCGTGCTGCAGCACGTGCCCGACCGCGCGGTGATCTCGTCGTACCTGCGCGATATGGCCCGCATCCTCGCCCCGGGCGGGGCGATGGTGGTGCAGATGCCGGCATCGATGCCCCTGCGCCAGCGCATCCAGTGGCGGCGACGGGCCTACCACGGCCTGCGCGTGGCCCGGGTGCCGGAGCGCACGCTCTACGACCGCCTGGGCCTCGATCCCATCCGCATGAACTGGATGGCGCACCGCGACGTGGAGGCGGCGATCAGGCTCGGAGGGGCGGATGTCATCGCCGTTCAGGACGGATGGCTCGGCGATGGGTCGCGCGTGGGGCGCGAGGAAAACCTCACCTACATCGCCACGCGTTAGCATTGCGGCCATGAACGTTGTGATCGCAGGTGGGGGAATGGTCGGCCTCACCCTCGCGCGCCTGCTGCGCGCCCGGGGCGTCGAGCCGGTCGTGATCGAGCGCATGCCGGAGGGGGCGTACATCCCCCGCGGCTACATGCTCGGTTTCCAGGGGTATGAGCCCCTCAAGGAGATCGGCGTGCTCGACGAGGTGTGGCCGGAGGGGCGCGAGATCGCGCCGCAGGGCACCTCGGCCGTGGCCGTGTGCGTGGAGGTTGGGAAGGTGATCCACGCGATCGCCCGCGACCTTCCCGTGCTGTACGAGCACTCCGTGAAGGACCTCGTGTTCGATGGCGACGGCCGCGTGGTGGCCGTGATCGCCGAGGGCCCGGACGGCGACGTGGAGATCCCATCGGACCTCGTGGTGGCGTGCGATGGCAAGCAGTCGCGGGTGCGCGAGATGGCGGGGATGGAGGCGGTGCTCACGCAGCTGCCGGAGGGCGAGCTCAGCTGGATGAGCACCAGCCCATCCGAGACGTCGTTTTCGATGGCGTACATGTCGGACGGCGGCCACATCGGCCACCTCTCGTGGCCTCAGGGATCAGGCGGCTGGCGTTCGTGCAAGCGGGTCGGCGCCGAGGCGGCATTGGCCCCGGGGCTCGACGCCATCAAGGAGATGTGGTCGCGACTCCTCCCCGAGTCGTCGCTCGGCGTGGAGGGCCTCGACAGCATCGACCAGGTGCGCTACTCCGAGCCCGAGCTGCTCACCACGCCCGAGTGGTGGAAGCCCGGCATCGTCCTCATCGGTGACTCGGCGCACTTCTTCGGCCCCGAGACCGGAATCTCGTCCGGCATCGGCCTCGGTGACGCCCACGCGCTGAGCGAAGCAATCGCGCAGAACAAGGACGACGCCGACGCCGCGTGCCAGTCGTTCGTCACGTGGCGCGCCCCCGTAGTGCGGCCTTACGAGGCCATGGACCCGGGCCGCGAGCGCATCCTCACCGCGGGCAAGCAGCTCCCGGGGCCCGGGGAGGCCTGGCCGCCTGAAGGCTGAATCACCCGGCTCGCAGCTGCGCGCCCGCCGGGCCCGACGCCGTTGACGGCTCCGGGGTGTGCGTCACGGCCGCGGCCCGATGCCGCCGCGCCACGTGGTGCACGCGGCCCCGATGGTCGCGCCGAGGGCGACGGCGTCGTCCAGCGACAGCGCGCGCGCCAGGCCCACCGCGATGCCCGCGGCGAAGGAGTCGCCGCACCCGTAGGAGTCGACCACCGGTCCCGGCGGCTCCGCGGCTGCATACGCCCGCGGCGCGCGCCCGTGCTCGAAGATGGTGCCCCCGCGCCCACCGTCGGTGACGATGACCGCGCCGGGGGCCAGGGCCTCGGGCAGGCCTGACGGGTCCTCTGCGGGGTCGCTCGCGCTGGCCACCAGCACGTCTGCCCGCACGCCCGCAGCGCGCAGGTCGTCGAGGCGTCGGGCGGTGACCACGAGGTACCGGGCATTCCTCGCCAACTGCAGGCTGCCAGGGTCCTCACCGGCGTAGTAGGCGGCGCCCATTCGTGCCAGGCGCTCCCATGGCAGCGGGTCAGCCGCGGTGGGCTGCATGCGAGGCCCCACCACCATGATCGTGCGCTCCCCGTCGGGCGCGGTGATCGACAACACGGGCGTCTGCGCGCCGGCGCGCGCTGCGGCCAGCAGCTCAATGCCTCGGTCGTGAATCTGCCGGCGGGCCCGCTGGGCGGCGGCGTCGTGCCCGAGCGCCGTGAAGAGGGTGACGGTGGCGCCAAGGCGGGCCGCTGCGCACGCGGCGACGCCCCCACCCCCTGCGGGCTCCTCGAGCGGATCCACGAGGTCGGCGATATGACCGCGCGCCGGGAGCGTGCCGAGGACATGGGTGACCCACTCGACGTGGCCCACCACGGCCACGGCGCCGTGGGGACCGGACCCGCCCATATCAGGCCGGGCCCAGCACCTCGGGCGCTCCGTACGCCCTGAGGCACTCCGGCACCGCGACCGTGCCATCGGGCCGCTGGTGGTTCTCGAGGATGGCGATGAGGGTTCGGCCCACGGCCACCGCCGTGCCATTGAGCGTATGCACCGGAATGGTCTCCCTGCCACGCCTGGTGCGCGCCTTGAGACGCCGCGCCTGGTAGTCGGTGCAGTTCGAGCACGAGGTGACCTCGCGGTAGCGGTCCTGCCCGGGCATCCAGGCCTCGCAGTCGAACTTGCGTGCCGCCGATGCCCCGAGATCACCCACCGCGACGTCCACCACGCGGTACGGGATCCCCAGATCCTGCAGGATGCGCTCCTCGATGCCGAGGATTCCCAGGTGCTCCGCCGCGGACTCCTCGGGCGTGGTGAACGAGAACATCTCCACCTTGTCGAATTGATGCACGCGGAAGATGCCGTGGGTGTCGCGACCCGCGGCCCCGGCCTCGCGCCGGAAGCATGACGAGATGCCCGCGTAGCGGAGGGGCAGGTCGGCCTCATCGATGATCTCGTCCTGGTGCAGCGCCGCGAGCGGCACCTCGGATGTGCCCACCAGGTAGAGGTCGTCATCCGCGGTGGCGTATACGGCGGACCGGTCGGCCGGGAAGAACCCCGTGCCCACCAGCGCCTCCTCGCGCACCAGCACCGGCGGGATGACCGGCGTGAAGCCCTCGGACGACACGACATCCACCGCCCACGACACCAGTGCCATCTGCACGCGCACGAGAGGACCCATCAGGTATGCGAAGCGTGCTCCCGACGTGCGGGCGGCGCGCTCGAGGTCAAGGCCGCCGAAGCCCGCGGCGAGCTCTACGTGGTCCTTCGCGCCATTCGGGAACACCGGGATATCGCCCACGAGGCGGATCTCCAGGGCATCCTCTTCGCCGCCGTCCGGGGCGGCGTCCTCGGCGATGTTGGGCAGCGCGAGCATGAGGGCGTCGCGCCGGGCCTCGGCCTCGCGCAGCCCCTCCTCGTCTGCGGAGGTCTGCTCCCGCAGGGCGCGGGCGGCGGCCTCATGCTCAGGCGGCACATCATGCCCCTGCTTCTTGAGGGCGCCGATCTCCTTGGCCATGCGGGCGCCCTCGGCCCGGCGCTCCTCCACAGCGGCGCGCAGGCCGCGGCAGTCGGCATCAAGGGCCAGCACATCATCGAGAGCGGTGGCGTCACCCCGGCGCGCGAGGGCGGCGCGCACGAGATCGGGGTCACGGCGTATCAGGCGCAGGTCGAGCAGAGGTCCTCCTCCCCCGGAATGGAACGAGGCCCGGCGCGCGGGGCGCCGGGCCTCGTCGCCCCCGGGCATCGCCGGGCGGCTACTGCTTGATGCTCTCCACGTATGCGACCACGTTGTCAAGGTCGGCGCCGCTCACCAGTCCCCCGGGCATGGCGCCCTTCCCGTTGACGATCTGGTACTTCACGCCAGCGGCGTCGAGCTTGGTTCCCGTGAGCTGCGGGCCGGAACCGGCCTGCGTGCCACCGGCAGGGTGGCAGCCCTGGCACGCGGCCTCGAAGGCCGTCTTGCCTGCGGCCACGTCACCAGCGGCACCGCCAGTCGCCCCACCACCGGCCGCTCCGGCGTCGGCCCCACCGGCGTCAGCGGACGTCTCCATGCCGCCAGCGCCCGAATCCGCACCGGGGGCAGGGATGGTCTTGCCCTGCGAGTCGGTCTGGGGAGCGAGATTCTCGATTGTCGTAGCGTCGGCCGGAGTGGCTGCGGACTCGCCGCCGCCGCAGCCCGCACCGAGCGCCACGAGGCCGGCGGATGAGATCACGGCGGCTGCGATGGTGAGTGCTCGGCGCATGGTTCGCTCCTCGGTGACGGGTTTAAATGCCTACATGACAACCTTATCGCGCACCTACGACGATCGCCGCGGGGCTCCTGCCCCGTTACGCCAAATCGGGAGGATTGCCACGTGATTCAGGGACTCGGCGGGGACATTCCGCAGATCGCACCCGGGGCCTTCGTGCATGAGGCCGCCGTGGTGATCGGCCGGGTCACGCTCGGTGCGCGGTCGTCGGTATGGCCCTGTGCGGTGATTCGCGGCGACATCGAGGCGGTCACCGTGGGCGATGACACCAACGTGCAGGATGGCGCCGTGCTGCATGCCGATCCCGGCATGCCTTGCGTGGTGGGCGATCGCGTGAGCATCGGGCACCGCGCCACGGTGCATGGCTGCACGGTGGCGGACGAGTGCCTGATCGGCATCGGCGCCACGGTGCTGAACGGCGCCGCGATCGGGCGCCAGAGCATCATCGGTGCCCATGCACTGGTGCCCGAGGACATGGAGGTTCCCGAGGGCGTACTGGTGGTGGGAGTGCCAGCGAAGGTTCGCCGCGATCTCACGCAGGAGGAGCGCGACGGCCTGGCGGCCCAGGCGCGGCGCTACGTAGCCAACGCAGCGCGTCACGCCGCGGGGGCCACGACCCTCACATGAGCACCGCGCCGGGGCGGCTTACCGCCTAGGTGAGCGTGTACTCGGGCCCGCTGCCACCCTCGGGCGGCGTCAGCTGGCCGCCCTTGGCGGTGATGGCGCCGCACTGGATGCAGTTCGGGTTATTCATGCGCACGTGCACCGTGCCGTTGTTCTCGGAGCCATCCACGATCTCGTAGACCTTGGCCGGGCACATGCTCTCCCAGGCCACCGCGAGTTCCTTGGGCACGTCGGTGCGGATGCGGATGTGGTTCGGCTGGTCGTCGCGGGTCTTGTTGCCGCTGAGGAACACCGACGACAGCTTGTCGAAGATGTACTCGCCGTCGGCCTTCGGGTAGTCGCGGTCCGGGCCGATGCTGACCGGCTCGTCCTTATCGGCCTTGATGCTGACCTGCTTCGGCAGCTTGCCCCCGGTCGCCACCATCATGCCGGTGACCATGCCGCCGTAGATAAAGCCCTTCTGGTACGAGGGGCGGAAGTTACGGACCTTCCAGAGGTCCTTCCACACCTCGGAGTCCTTGATGGCCTCGTCGTAGTTCCAGAGGCCGGTGGTCTCCTCCACCGTGCCGTCCTTGATCGACTCGGCCACCTGCTCGGCGGCGATGATGCCGGACTTCATGGCGTAGCTGACGCCCTTGAGCGCCGCGGCGTTGAGGAAGCCCGCGGAGTCTCCGCACAGCACCGCGCCCGGCACGTGGAAGCGGCTGGGCAGGCCGTAGATGCCGCCGGCGGGGAGCGTCTTGGCTCCCCACGCGACGCGACGGCCGCCCTCGAGAACGCCCCTGAAGAGGGGGTGCGTCTTCGCCTGCTGCAGCAGGTCGTGCACCGAGATGTTGGCGTCGAGGGCGTCGAGGCCCACGACCATGCCGATCGAGACCATGTTGCCGCCCATGGGGTACATCCACGTGCCGCCGTACTCGCGCCACTTCGCGCCCATGCGCAGGGGCCAGCCGATGGTGTGGATGACGCGGTCGAGCGGCTTGTCGACCTCCCAGACCTCCTTCACGCCGATCTCGTAGATCTGCGTGGTGTCCTGGTCGAGCTCGAAGTGCTTGCGCAGAACGCCGGCCAGGTGGCCCTGGGTGCCCTCGCAGATGACGGTGACCTTCGCGCGCAGCTCGACGCCCGGCTCGAAGGTGGAGAGCTCCTCGCCCTCGCGGCCGCGACCCTTGTCGCCCGTCTTCACGCCCACCACGCGGCCGTCCTGCACCAGCAACTGCTGGGCATCGGTCTCGGGGAGCATGTAGGCCCCGAACTCCTCCGCCTGCTCGGCCATGAAGCGCGAGAGCTGGCTGATCGACACGACCCAGTTGCCGTCGTTGTGGAGGAACGGCGGGGTGGGGATGCGGATCTTCGAGCCCTTGCGCAGGAAGTACACCGACTCCTTGTGGACCTCCTCGAACACGCCGGGGGTCTCGCCGGGCGCGGCGTCCGGGAAGAGCGACTTGAAGGGTCCGGGGCGCATGACCGACCCCGACAGCAGGTGCGAGCCGGGGCCCTTGCCCTTCTCGACGATGGCGATCGGCACCTCGCCGAGCGCCTCCATCAGCTCTTCGTCCTCGGCCATCAGCTGGCCCAGGCGAATCGCGCCGGCCAGGCCGGCCGGGCCTGCGCCGACGAAGAGGACGCCGACCTCGATGTATTCGTCCTCGCCCGCCTCCGGGGCGATGACGTAGTCGGACGGACGGTGTCGCGGCGGGTACTCGGCAGGAATCGTGCTCATCGCAGGAAGGTCACCTTGAACGGGTCGAGTGGCACAAAAAGCCCCGGTATGCAGGGACTCCATGGAGCATAGCGGATTCGAACCGCTGACCTCCTGGGTGCGATCCAGGCGCTCTCCCAACTGAGCTAATGCCCCACACGGTGGCGGATGGTAGCGCGGCGCGGGGATGACGTCACCCCGGTAGTGTCCCGCGCCGTGCTTGACCTGAACGCCCACATCCTCCCGGGTATCCACGCGGCCACGCCGGGCCGTCCCGAGGCCGTGGCGGCCGCCGAGGCGCTGGTGCGCGCCGGGGTCGGGTCGGCGGTGGCGCCCGCCATCGTGGGCGACGATGCCGCTGCCGACATGGATGCTGCCGACGCGGCCCGTGCCGACCTCGCCACCGCACTCGCCGACCGATCCATCGCCCTTGATCTGCTGCCTGGGGCGGTCGTTCCCATCGAGCGGGTGGCCGGGCTCTCCCCCGACCTCATCGCGCGCGCCACGGCGGGGGGCGGTGGGCGTTGGCTGGTGGTCGCTCTTCCCCCGGCCGGGTGGCCCCTCGGGCTCGCGGACCTCATGCAGGGACTGGAGATGGGGGGCATCAACCTGGTGATCGCGCATCCGGAGCGCGCGGCGTCGGTACAGGCCTCCAAAGACCGCCTTCGCGACCTGCTCGGCCGGGGGGCGCTCGTGCAGCTCGGCGCGGGAAGCCTGTCGGGCCTGCACGGAGCCCGGGCCGAGCGCACGGCGTTCGACCTGCTGCGTAACGGCATGGTCACCGTGGTGGCATCTGACGAGCCGTCGCCCACCGGGCACGCGCTCGACTTCGGGGGCGTGCTCACCGCGCTTGAGGGCGTCACGCGACGGCCACGCGAGGAGGTGGACTGGATGCTCAACACCGGACCCCGCCGCATCGCGGCCGGCGAGCCGGTTCGTCCCCCTCGCCTGGTGCCCCTGCCCCGCGGCGGCGCCTAGGCCGAGCGCGCCTCGCGGATGGCCTCGAGAGTGCGCGGCAGGCCATCCTCCACCGTCACCGTGGCGGTCCAGCCCAGTACCTCGGCGGCCAGGGCGGGATCGAGGCAACTGCGCTGCAGCTCCCCGGTTCGCGCCGGGGCAAACTGGGGGTCGGCGGCGCCCAGAATGCGCGCGAGGTCGAGCACGGACACCTCGCGTCCCGTCCCGATGTTGGCCGTGAGCTCATCGGGGCCGCGCTCTGCGCGCATGAAGGCTTCCACCACGTCGTCAACGTACACGTAGTCGCGGATCTGCAGGCCGTCGCCGAACACCGTCACCGGCTCGCCGTCGATGATGCGGCCCGAGAAGATGGCCACCACGCCGGCCTCGCCGTGGGGATCCTGACGCGGGCCGTACACGTTGCCCAGCCGCAGGCGGGTGGTGGCGATGCCGTAGAGCCGCGCGTAGAGCCCGCAGTAGCCCTCCCCGGCCAGCTTGCTCTGTCCGTAGTGAGACATTGGCCGGGGCTCGGCCGTCTCGGGCGTGGGGATGGGCAGCCCCGGGTACTCGCCGTACGACCCTCCCCCCGTGGCAGCGAACACCACGCGCGCGCCGTGGACCCGTGAGGCCTCGAGCACCGAGAGCGTGCCATTGATGTTCACGTCAGCGTCGAAGGCCGGATCGGTGATGGCCTTGCGCACGTCGGCCTGTGCTGCGAGGTGGAAGATCACCGGCGCGCCCGATCGCTCGGCGATGCCAGCCATGGCGGCGGCGTCGCGGATATCGACCTCATGCAGCACGGCCTCGGACGGCACATTGCGCATGTGACCGGTCGAGAGGTCGTCGATCACGTGCACCTGGCGCCCGTCGGCCACGAGCGCGTCTGCCAGCGTGGAGCCGATGAACCCGGCCCCGCCCGTGACGAGGGCAGGCGCGCCACTACCCACTGCTAGCCTCGCCCCCGATGCAGGCCTCATGTCGACGGGTCGTCATGCGTGTCCTTGCCTCGCGGTCGCGGGGGAGCATCCACGATGCCCCGGTCGCGCGCAAGTGACGAGCGACGACGAGCGCCCCGACGGCCCGCTGCCCGATGTCCTTGCGCGCCTCGCCACCGACATGCCGGCGTCTGACACCGGCCGTGGCCGGTCGCAGGGCGCGCGCGCCCTTGGCTGGGCGCTGATGGCGGGGACCGCGGTGCTCGTCCTGGTGGCGGTATTTCTCGAGGCGCACCCGTGACCGGCACGTTCATCTCCTTGGAGGGCGTCGACGGATCGGGCAAGAGCACGCAGGCGGTGATGCTGGCGGACGCCCTGCGAGATCGGGGCCATGAGGTGATCCACGTGCGCGAGCCCGGCGGCACCCCTATCGGCGAGGCGGTGCGCGACGTGGTGCTCGGGCCCGATGCCATGAGTCCATGGGCCGAGGCCCTCCTGTTCGCGGCAGCGCGCAGCCAGCTCGTGGTCGACGTCATCGAGCCCGCGATCGCCTTGGGCACGTGGGTGGTGGCCGACCGCTTCCTCGACTCATCGCTGGCATACCAGGGCGCGGCGCGCGGTCTGGGCATCGACGAGGTAGCGGCTGTCAACGCACCGGGCATCGGGGGCACCATGCCCGACCTCACGATCATCCTCGACCTGCCGGCCGCTGCCGCCGTGGATCGCCGCTCGGGGCGGGGCAGCGTGGACCGCATCGAGGGCGAGGGCGAGGCGCTGCAGGAGAGCGTGGCCGAGGGGTACCGCGAGGTCGCGCGCCTGTATCCCGACCGCGTGCACCTGGTGTCGGCCCAGGGCACGCTCGACGAGGTGCACGCCAGGGTGATGGCCACGGTGGTGAGCGCGCTCTGATGGTGGATGTCCCCGGCCAGCCCCTGGCCGAGCGAATCCTGTCGGCGAGCGCCGCGAGGAGCTCGCCACCGCAACAGATGCTGCTGCATGGCCCGCGCGGCTCGGGCAAGCGCCGCGCTGCCCGCGCCATGGCCTGGGCCCTCGTGGATCCCGGCAGGCCCCACGACCCCGCGGATGAGTCGCTCGATATCTCCACGGTCAGCGCGTCGGGCACCACCATCCGACTGCAGGACGAGCTCGAGCCGGTGCTCGCCGACCTTGCATCGCGCCCCGTGGTCGGCGCCCGTCGCGTGATGATCATCGACGGCGCGGAGCGGCTGCGGCCGCAGGAAGGTGCCGATCGCATCCTGAAGGTGCTCGAGGAGCCCCCTCCCCTCTCTCACGTCATCGTGGTCACCGATCACCTCACCGATCTGATCCCCACCATCCGGTCGCGCTGCATGCTGGTGCCGTTCCGCACCCCGGGGTGGCAGGTGATCGCCGGCCAGCTCGAGGCACGTGGCGAGCTGCCTGCGCAGGCCCGGGCCCTGGCCCGGGCCGACGGACTGCTGGCGCTGCAGCTGGGGCCATTCGAGCGCCGCCTTCGGGGCCTGGGCACTGATCTGGGAATGGCGAGCCTGGAGGCCGCTGCGGGTGGTGCAGCGCTGGTGCACGACATCCAGGCGGCCATGGAGGCCGCCGCGGCCGAGCATCCGTCCGAGGAGCTCGAGCGCCTGCGCGGCGAGGCCGCGGTGCTCGAGGGCAAGCGGGGCGGGAAGACCGCGGCGAAGAACGCCGAGGACCAGGAGCGCCGCGAGCGCCGCAGGTTGGTAACCGAAGGCTGGGGCCACGTGCTGGATGGCACTGCCGCGGTGCACGCCGATGCGCTGGCCGTCTCCGTGGGCGCAGAGCATGCCGTGCGCCATGAGGACCTGCTGGAGAGGCTGCGCGCCCTGGCCCACCCGGAGCGTCAGGTCGAGATCGAGGCCCGGCTGTACGAGATACAGCGCACGCGGGCCGGTTTCCGACTCAATCCCCTCGCCGACCTGTGGATGGAGGGGCTGCTCGACCGCCTCGCCGTGCTGCGGGGTGGTGGGAACCCCCCGCGCCGGTCACCGGGCGGGCTCGCGCTACCTTGACGGCATGCGCTTGAGGTACCTCGCCCCGGCCTTACTCGTGGTATCGCTGGCCCTCGCGGGCACGGCCATGGCGGGCACCGTCGAGCAGTTCACCACCCCCACGCGCAACATCGGCTGCATCGCGTCGGACACCGAGGGCGTGACCGTGCTGAGGTGCGACATCCGCACCTTCACCTACTCCCGCCCGAAGAAGCCCGCCAATTGCCCGCTTAAATACGGCGATTCGCTCTCGCTCAGCGAGACGGGCCGCGCGCGCTGGACCTGCCATGGTGATACGGCGCTTCCCCCGCCGGGCGGCAAGGGCATCCGCACGATCAAGTACGGGGTCACGTGGGAGCGGGGCCCCTTCACCTGCACGAGCCGGGTGACGGCCCTCGAGTGCCGCAGCGACGACGGCCACGGCTTCCGGCTCTCGCGCCTCAAGGCCGAGCGCTTCGTGGTGCGGGCGGACGGCTAGGCAGCCGCCGGCTTTGCACTAGAGTGCCGCTCGCCTTGCCGACGTAGCTCAGCTGGTAGAGCACTTCACTCGTAATGAAGGGGTCAGCGGTTCGAATCCGCTCGTCGGCTCTCGGGATAGTTCTGCAGTTGGCTCTGAAGTAGGGCCTCAAGGACGGTCTCAAGGGGTTTTCGCCCCCCGTTCATACTTGCGGGCGCATGCATCTGCACCCGGGAACGACGAAGGGCTCCATCTGGAGCCCTTTTCGCGTGTACAGAACGAGATGCGCGCAGGGGCCGTCGCCGGTCCCCTGCTACCCGCTTATCCGAGGTGCCCATGGGGTGATCGACTACCTCAGAACATTCCCTTCAAAAGCTCCCGCTTAGGGAGCATTGTTGTTTCCGACGCTATGGGCGTTATACGCGTCTTGGGGAAACCGCACTTACCCCGAGGTTGCCCAAGCGCGATGAGCACCGAACGGCGTGGCCCAAACAAGTGGCGAGTGCGCTGGCTCCAAGGCGGTCAACATCGCTCCAAGACCTTCGACCGCCTCGGAGACGCCAAGGCAACTCAGGCTGAGATTCAGCTCTTGAAGTCGGGGGGCGGCTGCGCTCCGCGCCGCGACAAACACTGTCTGCCTTCGCCGAGGACCACTGGTTCCCCGAGGTGGTCAGCGAGCTGGCGGAGCCTGTCGCCGGGCCGCTACGAGGTGCCGCCCTCGTTCTAGGGCGCTACTTCACCACCTGCACGGGGGCCATCATGCCGTTGTCCTCGTGGAAGAGGATGTGGCAGTGGACCACGAACCGGCCGGTGAAGTCGGTGTACTTCTGGCGGATCACCACCTTGCCGGGCACGCCGTTCACCATCGGCGGGATCGGCACGGTGTCGCGGTAGTCCACCCCGCTCACCGGCTGGCCGTTGATCGAAACCACCTGGAACGGCTGGATGTGGATGTGGAACGGGTGGTACTCGTCGGTGGTGTTGGTGAGGGTCCACTCCTCCACCGTGTTCAGCTTCATCGCCGCAAGGTTCTTGTTGCCCCACTGGTCGTAGTTCATCCCATTGATCACGAAGTTCGGCGCCGTGCTTCCCGGCATCGGGGTGCCCATCGAGAACTGCACCGTGCGGCTGTTGTGCACGGGCTCCCCGCGCAGGTCGGGCATCACCGTCCGCAGCGCGGGCAACTGCGCGCCCACCACGGGCGTGCCGCCCACGCGCGCGGTGAACAGGTCCTGCTGCGGCACGGCCTGGAAGCCCGCGCCCCACGGGATGTTCTGCACCGTGAGGTCGCCTGCCGACTGCGCCCGCACCAGGATGGTGCGGCGGCCGGCGGGCGGGATGAGCATGTCGCCCACCGGGATGGGCCGGCTGGTGGGGTTGCCGTCGGTGGAGATGAGCCAGGCCTTCATGCCCGTGGGCACCGCGAGGCGGATGAAGGAACCGGCTTGCAGGTTGGCCAGCCGCCAGCGCTGGATCTCGCCGGGGCGCAGCGACGCCATGGGCTTGAGCTGGCCGTTCACGTAGGTGTAGGTGGGCGCCGTGGACTTCTGGCCCCCCACCACCTGCCCGTTGTCCACCTGGAACTGCTGGAACACCATGAGGCGGGTGCGGTAGCGGTCGAGTTCGCGCTCCTCGGGGGTGTTCGCGCGCACGTCGATCATGCCGGCCATGCCCGCGCCCACCTGCTGGTTCACGAACATGTGGCGGTGCGGGTGGTACCAGTACTCACCCGGGATGTGATCCTCGGGGATGTCGTACTTGTGGGTGAACGTGGCGCCGCTCGGCGTGTTCACGAACACGTTGTCGCCCTGCTTCTTGGGCGACACGTGCAGGCCGTGCGTGTGCAGGTTGGTGGGCTGCGCGGGGAGGTCGTTCTTGTTCGTGATCTGCAGGTAGTCCCCGCGGAATACCTCGAGCGTGGGGCCGGGGGCCATCGAGTTGTAGGCCGAGGTGCCCACCTTGCGTCCGCCGATGCTCACGATGGAGTTGCGCGCGTCGAACGTGACCGCCAGGCGGCCGTCACGCGACCTCAGAACCGGGGGCTCCACGAGCGGCTGGCCCGTGATGGGCTCTCCGCCGAGCCCGCCCTGCGAGTCCGCCACCGACAGGCCCACGGCGAGGGTTCCCGCCGCCACGGCGGGAACGATCACCATCGCCGCCATCGCACGCTTCTTCATCGGGGGCCTGGGCATCGGAAACTCCCGGGTCGGGAAACACCGGGAAAATACATCTTCGGCCGCGACGTCAGTCCGCGGTCTTCACCAGGTCGCGGTCGGGCGCGATGCCCCAGCGCGTCGCGACGTCCTCGAGGTCCGGCGCCATGGGCCACGAATCAGGCATCGGCTCGCCCACGTGCGCGGGCGTGCCGCCCTTCAGCACCATGCAGCCACGGTTGTCGCCGAGCCGGTTGATCTCGGCGATGTCCTCGGGCGAGAGCACGATCTCGGTGGGCGTGCTGGCCAGTTCCCTGCGCTGCTCCTCCACCGTCTTGTGCCCCTCCCCCGCCTCCTGGATGAAGGTGGGCACCACGCTGCAGACGCCCTGCTGCGCGAGGGTCCACTGGGCCGCCAGCTGCAGCGGGGTCAGGCCGTGCCGCTCCGCGATCGGCGAGATCTGCGCGAGCCGCTCGCGTCCCGAGGCCACCCATCCGGCCGGCCGGTACTTGCGGTGATCACCCTCCACCAGGGCGTCCTCATCGGGCAGGTCGCCGTGGAAGATGCCGCCGTAGTCCACCACCCGGGCCAGCACCTTCACCTGCTTCTGCGCGAGTGCCGGGAGGGCCATCATGCCGGGCCACGGCTCGAACGGATTGAGGATGACCATGGCCCAGTCCATCTCGTCGCCGTACACCTCGACGCAGCCGATCAGGTCGAGCGTGAAGCCGTTGGCGGGACCGGGCGCGACGCCGATCATGCGGGCGAGCCCCTCCGCGCGCAGGTCGGCCATCGCCCGCCACACCGTCTCGTTCGTGTAGCCGACGCGATCGGGGTTGTGCAGCATCACGAGGTCCACGTGATCGGTGCCCAGCCGCTCGAGGCTGGCCTCGAGCGCGCCGAACAGGTAAGCGCGGTACTGGTCCTCGCCGCGCAGCGCGGGGTTGGTGAAGCGCGGGAACCCGCTCGACCCCTGGCGCACGCCGTTGACGAAGTCGTGGCCGATCGCCGACGCGATGCAGTACGAATCGCGCGGCAGCCCCTGCACCGCGCGGCCCACGATGCGGTCGGCCTCGCCCTCGGCATAGACGTCCGCCGTCACCACCGTGCAGATGTCGTCGCCGGGTCGAAGCAGGGCCTGGAGCCGGGCGTCGTCGAGCGGCTCGCCGTAGTGCATCACCCTGCCACCGCTCCACGCGCCGATCGCCGTGTGCCCGATATCCGCCACAGCCGTATTCTCCCACCGCGCGGCGTCGCGCGGCAGGCCGTTCGTCCCGGTCAGGTGCGCGCTGTGACCCTGAGTTGATCTCCGGCCGCATGAATCACGTCGCCGTCGTGGAGCTGGCGGCCGCGACGCTGCTCGGGCTCGCCGTTCACCACGACCCCATCGGCGAGGATCGCCTTCACGTCGCCACCACCCGACGCAAGCCCCGCCAGCTTGAGCAATTGGCCGAGCCGGATCATGTTCCCGGTGATCTGGACCTCACGCACGCGCTGACGTTACGGCATGGGCGCGATAGCGTGCGGTCAGTGACTCGGGCCCGCTGGATCCTCATCGCGCTGGTCTGCGCCTCCATCGTCGCCATCGCCATTGTCGTGGCGGGCGCCACCGGCGGTGCCAGCGAGTTCTGGAGCGGCTATGAGGGTGCACTGGGCAGGGTGCAGTCGGAGAGCTGGTGGTCGCTCTGGGTGCTACCCGGGCTGCTGCTGGCGCTGATCGCGGCCCTTGCATTGGGAATCCGCACGTCTCCCTCGTGGCAGGGCTCGGCCGACGAGGCCGGACGCCGCACGGCATTCCTGTGGTCGGGCGCCGCGGTGCTGGTGCTGTCGGTGTGCGCGCCCGTGGCGGTGGTGGCGCAGGGCGGCCTCCTGTCGGCGCACATGCTGCAGCACGTGCTCATCGGTGCCCTGGCGCCGCTGCTGATCCTGCTGGCGATCCCGCGGGCGCAGCGCGGTACCCGCCAACGTCGCCCGGTACTCGCCGTGGTGTTGCATCCCCTGGTGGCCTTCGCGATCTGGCTCGCATGCACCATCGCATGGCTGGTGCCCGACATCCACCACGAGGTACTGGTGCGCCCCTGGGTGTGGGTGCTGCAGCAGGCGGCGGTGTTCGGCGCCGGGGTGATCATGTGGGCACCAGTAACCGATCGCTTCGTCGACCCCCCGGCGTGGTTCCGCACCGGTGCCAAGTGCGTCTACATGATCGGCATCTGGTTCGCGGGCGTGGGCATTGCCAACGTCTACTGGTTCTCGGGCACGCCCTTCTACACGTCGCACGAGGCGGGCGCAGCGGCGTTCGGCTTCTCTGCCCTGCAGGACCAGGCCAATGCCGGCACCGTGATGATCCTCGCCCACTGCGCCATCACGTTCGTCGCCATCGCCGTATTGTTTTTCCGCCACGCATCCGAGCGCGGCCTGGAGCAGCGGTTGATGGAGGCCGGCGTGCCGGAGGATGAGGTTCGCCGCGCCACCTTCGACGGCGAGTTGGTGGCGCTCGCAGCACGCGAAAACGTTTCCGTTCACACACGCACCGGGCTCGACTGATGGGCAGCCGGGCCGCAGTGCGCCGGCGCCCGGGCATCACCTTCGCGATCGGAGCTGCCGTGGCCGGATTCACCCACATCATCCTCGCGGCACCGGGCGCCATGTCGGCGCCGATCCCCCTGCGACCGGTGTCCGGCGAGGCGTTCTTCGGTCAGGTGGTCGCAGTGGCACCGGGATCGGCCACTCAGGCCACCGTGTCGAGCCGGGGTGCGCTCTCCACGGGCGCGCTCGCGGGGGGCATGGTCCGGGCCCGGGTGTCGGGGCCGGTAGGCGTGCGCGGAGTCACGGTTGTAATGCGGGGGCCGGGCGACCGCGTGGTCGCGCGCGTTGCCAGCGAGGGTGTGTACCTTCTCCCGCTATCCGGCCAGGTGGCGAAGCCCGGATCGCGCCGCGACCCGGTTCTCGGGGCCGCCCTCGCCCGCATCGCCGCATCGCACGCGGGCGTCAACTCGATCTGGGTGCAGAGGCTCTGGAATGGCCATGCCGCGGGGTGGAACGCAGATGCGCAGTTCCCCGCCGCCAGCCTGGTGAAGCTGCCCCTGGCCGCGGGCGCGGTGATGCGCATGGGTAGCCGTCCGTGGACGGACGCCGCGTGGCCCGATGTGGTGCAGACGCTGCGCCGAAGCGACGACAAGGCGGCCAACCGCCTGGTCGATGCAGTGGGATCGGGCTGCGGGTCGGGCCCCGATGCCGCGGCGGCCGACGGACTGCGTCGCCTCGGGGCGCGTCAGAGCACCTACCCCGGCTGCTACCTGATCGAAGACGAGCTGCAGCCGCGGCTCCCGGCCGGGGGCGTGGTGAGCGCGCCCACGTGGTCCAACCGCCACACCACGGCGCGCGACATGGGACGCATGCTCTTCTCCCTGCAGGCAGCCGCGGTTCCCACCCCCTCCGGGCGACGGCAGACGGGCATCGACCCGTTGCGTGCCCGGATGCTCCTCGGCCTGCTGCTCACGGCCGACCAGGTAGGGGCCAACGCGTCGCTGTTCACCGGCGGGCTGCCCCCCGGCACCCCGATCGCCGAGAAGAACGGGTGGCGAAAGCACGAGCAGCACGGCGCGGCCATCGCGTACACCCGCAGGGGCCCGATCATCATGGTGGTGCTCACCCAGCGCGCCGGGCAGGCCGACCTCGCCGCTGCGCGGGCGATCGGCGCCGAGGTGGCGCGGGCCGCCCTGAGGACCTGACATGCCCGAGGGCCACACCATCCACCGGGCAGCGCGCAAGCAGCGGGAGGTCCTCGCCGGCCAGCGCCTGGCAGCCACATCGCCGCAGGGGCGCTTCTCGGATGGCGCCGGAGCGCTCGACGGCAGGCTGCTCGAGGACATCGAGGCCTACGGGAAGCACCTCTTCTACCGGTTCGAGGACGACCTGCTGCTGCATGTCCACCTCGGGTTGTTCGGACGCTTCTTCACGCACACGGGCCACGTCCCCGAACCCCGCGGGGCGATCCGCTTGCGTCTGGTGGCGCCCGGTGCTGCCATTGACCTGCGCGGGCCCACGGCGTGCGGGCTGATCGACTCCGATGATGAGGCCCGCCTGCTCGGCCGGCTGGGCCCCGACCCGCTCCGGGCGGACGCAGACCCCGACCGCGCCTGGCAGCGCATCTCGCGCAGCCGCCGGGAGATCGGTGCCCTCGTGATGGACCAGTCGGTGATGGCCGGCGTGGGAAACGTCTACCGCGCCGAGGCGCTTCACGTGCTGGGCATCCACCCTGCGCGCGAGGGCCGGTCACTGTCGCGCGATGAGTTCGATGCCCTGTGGGCCACCGTGTGCCGCATGCTGGCTGATGGTGAGCGCGCCGGGCGCATCGTCACCGTGACCGCCGAGGACGCCGGCGTGCCGAAGTCGAAGATCCCCCGTGGCGAGCGCACGTATGTCTATCGCCAGCGTGAGTGCCGTTCCTGTGGGTCGCCGGTGGCCTGCTGGGACATCGCGGGGCGCCGTGCATGGGCCTGCGAGGCCTGCCAGCACTAGGCAGGACTCCCCCGGCGCGATTGCGAAGATCACCGTGAGATCGCCCACAACGGAAGGACTCCGCCCCATGGGAACGGGACCAACTGAGGATCTTCGGCAGTCTGCCAACGGCATGATGTGGGCCGGGATCCTCGCGATCATCATCGGCATCATCGCGATTGCCGTGCCGCAGGTGGCATCGGTGAGCATCGCGATCCTCGTCGGCATCCTCGTCATCGTCCTGGCGGTGGCCTGGCTGTTCGCCGCGATCGGCAGTGGCGCGACCGGCGGGTGGAAGGTAATCGGCATCATCCTGTCGGTCCTCCTGCTCATCGGCGGGTTGTGGATCCTCTTCAATCCCATCGACGCCACGGTGGGCCTCACGGCCGTCATCGCCATCGTCTTCATCGTGATGGGCGTGGTGCGCGTTGTCGCCGCCATCGGCGACACGGGCGGCGGGGGTCGTGGGCTGCTGGCCTTCGGCGGCATCCTCGCCATTCTCCTCGGCATCCTCATCGCCGCGGACTGGCCCAGCTCTGCCGCATGGGCCATCGGCCTGCTGGTCGGCATCCAGTTCCTGTTCGACGGCATCGGCCTCGTGCTGATGTCGTCGGTGGCCAAGAAGGCGATCGGGCGCTGACCCCTCGCCCCGCCGGGCGCCTCATGGGGTCCGGCGGGGCGATTTCACAAAATCGGGCGGTTTCCTCCACCGGACGGCGCACCGTCGGTGCTTTCATAAGGTGTTGCATCGGCGCCCGGTAAACCACGTAACCATCACGGAGTCCATGGCCCTCGCCGTCCAGAAGCCGCCCATCAGCGCCGCCGAGGCGCTCGCCGTGCTCCGCTCGTCGTCAGAGCAGGCGAGCACCGGTCGCCGCAACCGTGCCCTCATCAGGCTCCCCCGGCGCGCGGGCCTCAGGCCGGGCGAGGCGCTTGCCCCCAGGCCGGGCGACGTGGACCTCGACCGGCGCGCTCTCACGGTGGGGGACCGCGTGGCGGGCCTCGACGACCCGGTCGCCGCTGAGCTCGGTGGCTGGATTGACCGCCGTGCCGAGAGCGCGCTCACCGGCGACGGACCCTTCACCCCAGCGCTGCAGGGAAAGCCCCTGAGCCCGGCCCACGTGCGCGAGCTCCTCCCCGGCCTGGGATCCTGCGCCGGCCTCGCGGGCCGGGTGCACGCGATGGGACTCCGCTATGCCTGCGCGGCCGAGATGGCGGGCGAGGGCATCCCCACCGAGATCATCGAGTCGCAGCTGGGCATTCGCCCGCAGTCGTCGGTGGCCCGGTACCTCACCATCGCCGACGATGCCGACGTAGTGGCGGCCATGGCGGCACGGCCGATTCCCCGGGGCTGACCCGACCCGTGCGCGTCCGGATCGCCACCTCTGGTCCGGACGCGCATGTCGCTCGCGAAATCCTGCGGCGCAAGGGCTACGAGGTGGTCGATGGCGGGGACGACCCCGTGGCTCTGGTGGTGGTGGACGAGTGGACCGCCGAGACCGATCCCACCGTGCTGCAGGCGCGCGCGGAGGGATGCGGCGTGACCGTCCTGGCGGAGCTGATCCTCGACGGCGTCCCTCGCCCCGTGGTGGGCGTCACCGGATCGGCGGGCAAGACCTCCACCTGCCGGGCCCTCGAGCACATCCTCACGGCATGCGGCGTGCCCGTGGCCATTTCGTCCACCGCACGCTCGGGCAACGCATGGCCCGATCACTCCCTGGCCGCGCAGCTCAACGCTCCCGTACCCGGCACCGTGACCGTGGCGGAGCTCACCTCTACCCACCTGTGTCATATGGACCACGTGCATCCCGATGTGGCGGTGGTCACCACCATCAGGCCGGACCACCTGGAGCTACATGGCGGGCTCGACGCCTACGTGGCCGCCAAGAGGCGGCTCGTCGCCGATCTCGCTGATGACGACGCCGTGGTGCTGCCCACCGACGACCCGCAGGCCATCGCACTGCTCGGCCCGGTGCGCGGGACGCGCTGGGGGTTCGGCGCCGAACCCGCCGAGCGCGGTGCGTTCTCGCAGGGCACTGGGGTGCACCTGCGCTCAGGCGATGCCACGCGTGAGGCGGATACCGCGCTCACGGGGCCCCCGCTGCGCGCAGCGCTCGCAGCGAGCGCTGCTGCGCTGGCGCTGGGAATGCACCCCGATCATGTGGGTGATGCCCTGGCCGACCTGAAACCGGTGGCCCATCGGCAGGCCCCGCGGCGCGGCCCTCGGGGCATCACGATCGTGGACGACTCCATGGCCGCGACCCCGATGAAGGTGCAGGCGGCGCTCGAGCGCTTTGCCGCCGAGCCCCTCGTGGTGGTGCTCGGCGGTGATGACGCCGCAGGCGGGCAGCCGGTCCACGCAAGCCCCGAGGAATCGGATCTCATGGCCCGAGTGCTCTTGATGGCGCAGGCCAGCGCGCGGGCGGTGGTCACGTTCGGGCCGGCCCGTGCCCGCATGGCGGCGCGTGTGGTTCCCGCAGCCCAGGCCGATGACATCGCGCAGGCGCTGGAGGTGGCCATCGGCCTCTGCCCCGACGGCGGCACCGTGCTGGTGAGCCCGATGTTCCCGCTCACGCCTGAAGAGCGCGAGGCGGCGGGAGGCGAGCGCGAGACGGCGGGAGGGCGGCGCTAGCTGGGCGCGAGCCTCGTGCGGCCGGGCTGGCGCAGGCGCACCAACTGGCCGCCGTTCTCGCGGTACTGGCCCACCCAGGCGAGAGGCGGTGAGTACGAGTGCACCGAGATGGCGGGGTGTCCCTCGCTGTGCACCACGCGGTGGATATACCCGAACGGGCCCTCCTGGGTCTCACCAGGGCGGACCACATGGCTCGTATCGGGCTGGTACATGTGCATGTGATGCTCCTCGATGGCCCCCGCGGCCACGCAGATGCCCACCTCGGAGATGTCGTGGTCGTGGAACCCGGTCTCCTGTCCCGGCAGCCATGAGAGCACCCAGATGTCCACGTAGTCGTTTTCGAAAACGAGCCGGTAATCGCGGTACTCCTCGCACACGGCCACGTACTCGCGCCACAGGCCGCTCTCGACGATGCGGCGGCTGATGTCCGCGAGTGCGGGCGCGTGCAGCTGCCGGTCGATGCCGGCGAGGAAGGCAAGCCCCTCGGGAAGCTCGGGAAAGGGCCACTTGGGCTCAGGGATCGGCCACGAGGGACGCGGGCCGGCGGTGGTGGACACGATTCCCTCCTGTCGGTGTGCCGTTGCACGACACTACGCCCTCGCCCCGCGGGGGCCTCCCGGTTCCGGTACGGCCACCAGCGGATTGTGAGGGCGGCTACGTTTTCATGCTGTGAGTGACGGCCCGGTGATCAACGCCCTCGTCCCCTTCTCCACCCGTCTCGGTAACGACGGGCTGGCGCACGTGCGCGCCTGGGAAACGCCCGAGGGCCCCGTGGCGATTATCGCCGAACTCGACTGGGCGCTGCTCGTGGCGGACCCCGCTGATGCCTACTACGGCCCGGGAATCCTCACCTACCCAGGATATGCGCTGCCGGCCGCGCAGGAGTGCCTGCGCGCGGGCGGGATGCACGATGCCCGCATGGTGGTGCGACTGCCCGATCCGCCCGGCGAGCGCCACCTGCGGGTGACCGCGCCCGACGACCCCTTCGGCTGGCCGCAGGTCGACGCGGACGAGATCAGGCGCATGCTGCCCGGCGCCGACCTCACCGCCCCGCCCCCCGGCGCCTATATACGGCGGGTGGTCGAGGCCTGGGTTGCCGCCGGCACCCTCCCGGCCTGATACCTGCGCTCAGCCCCGGCGGATGCGCCTGACGGCGTCGGCGTCATCGGCCTCGATCGACCGCGCCGCGTCGGCCACCTGCGCGCGCTCGTCCCACGGCACCGCGATGAGGCCTGCCTCGTCCACGTACACCCAGTCTCCCGGCGCGACGGTGATGCCGCCGAATGTGAGCAGGCCACCCACCTCGATTACCTGCAGCAGGTCCCCGCTCGCGCGTGGGGTCTCCCCAAGGGCCCACACCCCGCTGCGGTAGGCCGCCGCCTCGGCGCGGTCGCGTATCGACCCCCACGCGATCACCCCGGCTGCTCCGAGCTCCTCGAGGGCGGCGAGCTTCTTGCCCCCGGCGACGGCCTCGCCCGGGGCATCGGGTGCAGCGATCACCACTACCGCCCCCTCGGGCACGTCCGCCATGGCCCGCTCCGCCGCCGCCGCGAGGTCGTGGTCGGGAACATCGTCCCTGCGCGGACCAAACCGGACGGTAGCCGCGGCGCCTGCGGTCACCTGGCCCGCGCGAGCCGGAATGAGCCCCACCGCATGGCAGCGATGGCCGTGCAGCCGTGCCATGGCGTCGCACAGCGACGCGCTCGTGATGCCATGCGTCAGGTCACCCGCACCGCTTGACCCCATGCCGCCTCCCGGTGGCGTGTGGGAGGATGGATCGCCCAGCGACCGAGGAGCCCCGATGCCCGAGACCCACTTCCTCCTGATGTACGACTACGTCGAGGACATCCTCGAGCGGCGTGCACCATACCGCGAGGCGCACCTCGCCAACCTCACCCGCCTGAAGGAGGAGGGCCGCGTGGTCATGGCGGGCGCGCTCGGCGACCCCGTCACGGGCGCGGCGATCGTGTTCGCCCCGTGCGAGCCCGAGGAAGTCGGCGAGTACGTCCTGCGCGACCCGTACTACGAGGCCGGCCTCATCACCGACTGGCGCGCGGTACCGTGGAGCGTGGTCATCTAGGCCCTCCGGGCAGCTCAGGACGCAGGGCCGAGGCGCTCGCCGTACGCTTGCCGGTACAACGGCCATGCGTCGAGCACGTCGGTCACGTACTCGCGGGTCTCCGCGAACGGGACATCCTCTGGCACACGCAGCTCCGTGCCCTTGGAGGTCGCGTCGGCGCGCCACTTCCTCAGGTTCTCGGGCCCCGCGTTGTAGGCCGCGAGAGCTGCCGGCACCGAGCCGTCGTGCAGGTCGATGAGGTGGCGCAGGTACCACGATCCGTAGCTGATGTTCACCTCCGGATCCCTGATGTCCCTGGCGTTCCCCGGGGGCGAATCGTCCTGCGACTCGATGAAGCGGGCGGTGGACGGCAGCAACTGCATCAGGCCCACCGCGCCCTTGGGCGACACCGCCTGCGGGTCGTAGTCGCTCTCACGCCACACCACGGCCGCCACGAGGGCCGGGTCGAGACCGTTCAGACGGGCATCACGGTTGATCGCCCGGTCGTGCTCGAGCGGGTACCACCACCGCGCATACCAGGACGGCTTGCCCTGGTGCACGGCGAGGCCGAGTGCGACGAGCGACGCGACCAACAGCAGCAGCCCCAGGATGCGCCGACCACCTGACCTGCGCCTGCGACGCCGCGCCATCACCCACCGCCTGACGCGTACCGGGCCATCACCGCGTCCACCCAGGCCTCGAGTTCGGCGATGCTCCCGTCGTTCACGAAGGCCATGCCTGCGCGCGCCACCTTGTCGGCCTCGGGCATCTGGTGGCTGCTGCGGCCCGCGAAGTCCTGCCCGCGATCCTCCACGCGGCGGCGGCGCACATCGTCGGATGCCGTCACCACGACGACCGCATCGAAGCGATCGGCCAGGTCAGCCTCGAAGAGCAGGGGCACCTCGCACACGAGCAGGGGAGGCGCCGGCACGTGTGCGCATTGATCGGCCACCCACGCCTCGCGTGCCCGGCCGATGCGCGGATGCAGCAGTTCCTCGAGGAATGCCAAACCGCCCTCGTGCGCGAAGGCGGTGTCCCCGAGAGCGCGCCGGTCCACCCCGCCGCCGGGCGCGAACACCGCGTCGCCGAAGCGCGCGCGCACGGCCCCGATCACCTCGGGATCCTCGTAGAGGCGATGCACAACGTCATCGGACGACAGCACCGCGGCGCCCCGTGCGGCGAACGCGCGGAGCGCCTCGGACTTGCCCGAGCCGATCCCCCCGGTGAGACCGAGGCAGAGCGGCCCGGGCGCGGCCGGGTCAGGCCCCGTGCTCGCCCTCGGGAGCGTCGCCCGCGGGCTCGTCGACCACCGCGGCCGCCGGGGCGTCGCCGTCGGGAGGGGCATCATCGTGGGCCGGGACCACGTCGTGCTCGCCCTCACCGCCGGGTGCCGGCGTGACTTGCTTGAGCGACAGCGACAGGCGACGGCGCTCGGGGTCGATCTCGATGATGCGCACCTCGCGCTCGTCGCCCTGGTTGACCACCTCGCGCGGATTCTCCACGTGGTGCTCCGCCAGCTCGGAGATGTGCACGAGGCCCTCCACGCCCGCGTGGATCTCCACGAAGGCACCGAACGTGACGACCTTGGTGACCGTGCCCGGGACGATGTCGTTGATCTGGTAGGTCTCGATGACGCTCTGCCAGGGATCGGCCTGGGTCTGCTTGAGGCCCAGGGAAATGCGCTGGCGGTCGCGGTCGATGTCGAGCACCTTCACCGTGACCGTCTCGCCCACGTTCAGCACCTCGGACGGGTGGTTGACGTGGCTCCACGAGAGCTCCGAGATGTGGATGAGGCCGTCGATGCCATCGAGGTCCACGAACGCGCCGAAGTCGACGATGTTGGAGATGACGCCCTCCACCACCTTGCCGGGCTCCAGCTCGTCGAGGATGCGCTGGCGCACCTCGCGGCGTTCGTGCTCGAGCACGGCGCGACGCGACAGCACCACGTTGTTGCGGCTGCGGTTGAGCTCGATCACCTTGCACTCGAGCTTCTGGCCCATGAACTCGTCGAGGTCCTGCACGCGGCGGATGTCCACCAGCGACGCCGGCAGGAACCCGCGTACGCCGAGGTCGAGGATGAGGCCGCCCTTGACCACCTCGATGACCGTGCCCTCCACGGTCTCGCCGGCGGTGGATGCCGCCTCGATGCGCTTCCATGCCATCTCGAAGCGGGCGCGCTTCTTGGAGAGGATCAGCCGGCCGTCCTGGTCCTCCTTCTGCATCACCAGGGCGTCGATCATCTCGCCCAGCTGCACCTCGTCGGACACGTTGACCGACTTGCGGATGCTCAGCTCGTTGAGCGGTACCACTCCCTCGCTCTTGTAGCCGATGTCGACGAGCACCTCGTCCTTGTCGATGCGGACGACGCGTCCGCTCACCACGTCGCCCTCGCCGAACTCGGGGATCGTGATGTCGTAGTTGGGGACCTGCTTGCCATCGATCTCGATGTACTCGGGGCCCTCGAGAACGAAGACGGGGGCGTCGGGGTCGATGTCGATCTCCAGGTCGATGCTGGTCAAGTCGTCAGTGGTGCTCATCGTCGCGTAGTTGTCCTTGCTGGCCGGGATGCGCGCAGGGATGCGCCACCCGGGGTTGGGTTGCGGGACCCGGCAATGTAGTGGAAATCAGGGATCGAGCAGTACCCGTCGGGCCCAGGTGAGCCGCACCAGCTGCCGGGCGCCGTCGGCCTCGTCGCGGCAGGCGATCTCGCGCAGCACCGTGAACGCCGCCTCGATCACCTCTGGCCGGGCGTCGGCGTGCACTTCCAGTACGCGGTAGGGGTCGAGCCCGGGCTCGGGGGGCTCGGCGGGCCCGCGGGCCGCGGCGGACCCCTTGCTCACGCCTTCGCCTTGAGCCAGGTGGGCCCCACGCCCACCTCCACGGCCAGCGGCGGGTCGAGGTCGTAGGCGTCCGTCATGGCGTCCACCACGATGGCGCGCACCGGGTCGACGACGTCCGGGGGGCACTCCACGAGCAGCTCGTCGTGGATCTGCAGCACCATGCGGGCGCCGGTGCCCGACTCGGCTATGGCCGCATATGCCGAGATCATGGCGATCTTGATGATGTCGGCGGCCGACCCCTGGATGAGGGTGTTAACCGCCAGGCGCTCTCCCAGCTGGCGTTGCTGCTGGGTGCGGGCGGTGAGCTCGGGGATCGCACGCCGGCGGCCGAGGAGCGTGGTGACGTAACCATCCTCAGTGGCCTGGGCGATCGTCGACGCCACGAAGGCCTCCACCCGCGGATAGCGCGCGAGGTAGGTCTCGATGTACTCGCGCGCATCGGCACGGGGAATTCCCAGCTGCTCCGCCAGCCCGAAGTCGGAGATGCCGTAGATGATCCCGAAGTTGACGGCCTTGGCGCGGTCGCGCACCTCCCGGTCCATGTCGTCAAGGGGCACCCCGAACACCTCTGACGCCGTGGCAGCATGCACGTCTCTGCCCTCGGCGAAGGCGTCGCGCAGCGCGGGCTCGCCGGAGCAGTGCGCGAGAATTCGCAGCTCCACCTGCGAGTAGTCGCAGCTCATGAGGGTGAAGCCCTCGCCCGCCACGAAGGCATCGCGGATCTCGCGCCCGGCCTCGGTGCGCACGGGGATGTTCTGCAGGTTCGGGTTGGTGGACGACAGCCGGCCGGTCTCGGCCACGGTCTGGTTGAAGGTGGTGTGGATGCGCCCGTCGGCCGGATCAACCAGCCCCGGCAGCGGGGCCAGGTACGTGCCCTCGAGCTTCACCAGCTCGCGGTAGCGCACGACCAGCGGCACGATGGGGTGCTTGTCCTCGAGCGAGCGCAGCACGCGCCGGTCGGTGGAGTAGCCGGTCTTGCCCTTGCGTCCCGCGGGAAGCCCGAGCCGCTCGAACAGCACCTCGGCCAGCTGCTTGGGCGAGTCGATGGTGAAGGGCCCGCCGGCGAGATCGTGGATCTTCTCGGTGAGCTCGGAGATCTCCGCCTGCATCTGCCGCTGGATCTCCTCGAGTCGCGCCACGTCGATCGCCACGCCCAGGTTCTCCATCGACACCAGCACGCCGATCAGCGGCATCTCGATGTCCCGGAAGAGCGGCCCGAGGCCCTCGTCGGACATGCGCTGCTCCTGAATCGGGCGCAGGTGGCGAACCGATGCCGCGGCGGCCGCGGCCGCGCAGGCGTCGTCGCCCGCGCCCTCGGCGTGCATGGCAACGCCCTCCTCCTCAGCCAGCTCGTCGAGCAGGTACTGCCGCCGCCGGGGCTGCAGCAGGTATGCGGCGATCATGGTGTCGTGCTCCGGCAGCGGACCATCGAGGCGTCCGCGGCGCAGGATCGCCTTGGCATCGTGCGCCGACCACGGCGCGGCTGACACCACCGGCCCGATGGCCGGGTCGGCACCCTCCCCCAGCGCCACCGCACGGGCGGGGCCGTCGCCGGCCACCACCGCAAGGGCGTCTCCCATGAGCGCGATCGCGGCCGCCTCGCCGCCTGCGAGCGACATCGCAAGGGCTTCGGGCGACTCCTCCTGCACCTCGATCGCGGGTGCGGTGCCCCCGCCCGCGCCATCGCCGTCGGCCGCGCCGCCCCCGGGGGAATCGCTGGCGAGCTCGGACACCCTGCGGGCGAGGGTGCGGAACTCGAACTCCTGGAATGCCGCCTGCAGTGCAGCCAGCCGCTCGGCGTCGCGCGTGATGAGCGGTGCGTCGCCGGGCTCGAGGTCGAGCGGCACGTTGACGTCGATCACGGAGAGGTCCCGGCACATGCGCGCCATGTCGGCGTGCTCGATGAGGTTCTCCCTGCGCTTCGGGGTCTGCTCGTCGGCGTGGGCCAGGACCTCCTCGAGCGATCCGTACTTGGCCATCAGCTGGGCGGCGGTCTTCTCGCCGATGCCGGGCACGCCGGGCAGGTTGTCGCTGGAGTCGCCGATCATTCCCCGCAGATCGGGCATCTTCGGGGGTGGCACGCCGTAGCGCTCCTCCACCTTGGCCTCGTCATAGCGCGTGGTGTCGGTGACCCCCCTCCCGGTGGCGAGCACGCTCACGTTGGCGTCCACCAGCTGCAGGGCATCGCGATCGCCGGTGAGGATGGTGACCCGCTGCCCGGCATCCGACGCCCGTCGCGCGAGGGTTCCGATCACGTCATCGGCCTCGAATCCCTCCTTCTCGATGTTCACGGCGCCGAAGGCCTCCATGAGATCGCGGAAGTACGGGGACTGGGCCTTGAACCCCTCGGGGGTGGCGGAGCGACCGGCCTTGTACTCGGGGTAGATCTCGTCGCGGAATGTCTTGCCGGAGGGGTCCCACGCCACGATCACCCGCGAGGGCTTCTCCTCCTCGATCACCTTGATCGTCATGGCGGCCAGCCCGTACAGGGCATTGGTGGGCATGCCGTCCTGTCGGGTGATGCTCTCGGGCAGGGCGAAGAACGCCCTGAAGGCCAGGCTGTAGCCGTCGATGAGCAGGATCTCGCCGGCGGGGTTGATGGCGTCCGTGCTCACGCGGGCGAGTCTATCCGGCAGGGGTCACGTACCCGTGGGGGAATCCCTGATCGGTGGGTAGTGTCCCGCCCTCGTCTACGTGGAGGACCCGTGGGAGTCACGCCAAGCGCCCAGTTCAGCATCACCATGCGCATCGAGCTCGAGACCGGCCTACCCGGCCTTGCCGCAGCGGTGGCCAAGGCCATCAGCGACCAGGGCGCCTCGATCTCGTCGATGGAGGTGGTCGAGGCCGACCACCAGCGGGTGGTGCGCGAGATCGTGGTGGACGCAACCAGCGTGGAGAATGAGGATGAGGTGGTGGACGCCGTCAGGGCGCTGGGTGGCGTGACCGTCGCGTCGGCCGAGGACCGCACGTTCCGCCTGCACAACGGCGGCAAGATCGAGATGGTGCCCCGGGCGTCGCTGAAGACCCGCGAGGACCTCTCGGTTGCCTACATGCCCGGCGTGGCTGCCGTGGCCAACCGCATCGCCGAGGACCCCGAGGCCGCCTTCGACTACACACTCAAGCGCAACATGGTCGCGGTGATCACCAACGGCACCGCGGTGCTGGGACTCGGAGACATCGGGGCGGCTGCCGGCATGCCCGTGATGGAGGGCAAGTCGCTGCTCTTCAAGGAGTTCGCCGACGTGGACTCCTACGCCATCTGCGTGGACACCCACGACGCCGGTGAGCTCATCGCGGTGTGCGAGGCCATCGCACCCGCCTTCGGGGGCATCAACCTCGAGGACATCGCCGCGCCCGTGTGCTTCGAGGTCGAGGACACCCTCAAGGAGCGCCTCGACATCCCGGTCTTCCACGATGACCAGCACGGCACCGCGGTAGTGCTGCTCGCCGCGCTGATCAACGCCTGCAAGATCACCGGCCAGGAGATGCAGGACCTCAAGGTGGTGGTGAACGGCATCGGCGCCTCGGGCGTGGCGTGCTCGAAGATCCTCATTAACGCCGGCGTCACCAACATCATCGGCTGCGACACCCGGGGAGCCATCTACAACGGCCGCACCGAGAACATGAACTTCATGAAGGACTGGTACGCCGAGAACACCAACCCCGACGGCATCCAGGGCGACCTCACCGAGGCCATCAAGGGCGCCGACATGTTCGTGGGCCTGTCCGGTCCGGGCACCTTCTCGGTGGACCAGCTCAGGAGCATGGCCAAGGACCCGCTGGTGTTCGCCATGGCGAACCCGACCCCGGAGATCATGCCCGAGATCGCCGCGCCCTACGTGCGCGTCATGGCCACCGGCCGCTCGGACTACCCCAACCAGATCAACAACGTGCTGGCCTTCCCCGGTATCTTCCGCGGCGCGCTCGACGTGCGCGCCCGGCAGATCAGCGAGGGCATGAAGGTGGCAGCCGCCCGGGCGATCGCCGACGTCATCACCGATGATGAGCTGCATGAGGACTACATCATCCCGAGCGTGTTCAACCCCGACGTGGCGCCTGCCGTGGCGGCCGAGACGCGCCGCGTGGCCATCGAGGAGGGCTTGGCCCGCATCACGCCCGAGGACTGACGCTCGGGTACTGACCGCCGGGGACGTGGCGGAACGGTAGACGCGGCGGACTCAAACTCCGCTCCGGTTCACCCCGGGTGTGGGTTCGAATCCCACCGTCCCCATCGAGTGCCCCCGCATGCGCGCGGATAGGCTTGGCGCATGAGGGCCGTGGTGGTGACGCAGCCGGGTGCGCCCGAGGTGATGGCGATGGCCGACGTGCCCGACCCCGCGATCGGTCGCGGGGAGGTCCTGCTGCGGGTGAGGGCCACTGCGGTAAACCGCGCCGACATCATGCAGCGGCGCGGGCTCTATCCCCCGCCCCCGGGCGTCAGCGACGTTCTGGGGCTCGAGGCGGTGGGCGAGGTGGTGGACATCGCCCCCGGCACGGACACCACGCTGCGCATCGGCGACCGCGTGATGTGCCTCGTGGGCGGGGGCGCGTACGCGGAGCTGCTGGCAGTGCCGGCGTGCAACTGCATGCCGATCCCGGATGGGATGTCGTGGACCGACGCGGCGGCGATCCCGGAGGTGTTCATCACCGCGTACCAGGGACTGGTGAGACTCGGCGGGCTCTGCGCGGGTGACGTGGCACTCGTGCATTCGGTCGCCAGCGGGGTGGGCACCGCCGCCGCGCAGATCTGCCGCGCCATCGGCGCGCGGTGCATCGGCACATCGCGCTCGCCCGGGCGCGCGGCGGCCGGCGAGCCCTACGGCGCCGAGCCCCTCGTGGTCGGGGGTGACGGGTTCGCCCCGGCGGTGCAGGAGATGACCGGCGCCCATGGAGCCGACGTGATCCTCGACCTCGTCGGCGCGAAGTACCTCCACGACAACGTCGCCTGTCTGGCGCGCGGGGGTCGCATCGTGCTGACCGGCCTCGTGGGAGGGCGACGGGCGGAACTCGACATGGGAGCCCTGCTCGCCGCGCAGGGGACCATCGCGGCATCCACCCTGCGGGGGCGCTCCACGGAGGAGAAGGCGCTCATCATGGGCGAGTTCGCCCACTGGGCGATGCCGCTCTTCGAAGACGGAGTGCTCTCCCCGGTGATCGACCGGGTAGTGGCCATGGACGACGTCGTTGCTGCCCATGCCCACGTGGAGGCCGACGCCGTCGTCGGCAAGGTGGTGATGCGGGTCGACTAGCCGTCGGCGGACAGGCAAGAGCCCACTCCGCGTGCGGCGATCTCGCGGGGTCATGTGCCCGCGCCCAGCACGTCGTCGGCCCCGACGGCGTCCATGAGCCAATGGAACCGCCGGCCACCGCACGCCGGCGCGGCCGCCCCCCCCGGCGGGGGTGTCGCCGCCCTGGGCACCGCGTGTTAGCGTGTCTACGGGTTGCAATCCGAGGAGAAACATGAAGACCTTCATCAAGCTGCTCGCCCTGGTTGGCATCGGGGCCCTCGTCTACTGGTTCGTGCGCGAGCGCCTCGGCGGTGAGCCCGACGAGTTCACCTTCACCGAGGTCACCGCGGATGGCGCCGACGCGATCGACGAGGCCGTGAGCGACTCGGCGGACGCCGCCGCCGACGCCGCCTAGGAGCGATTCCGGGGCCGTCGGGTGGGCATCCGTCTTCCCGACGGCCCCGACCCCGCCGCGGGTCTGGATCCCGAGCTCGTCAATGCGGCGAGGGGGATCGGGTTCGCGGTCGGGGCGAGGCTGCGCGAGCTGGCACCGTCCCTGCGACCCAAGACCGACGCGGGTGGCGAGCCCGATCTGGTCATCCATGCGATCGTGCTCGATCCCGATGACCCCCTTGACCCCCTCACCCTCATCGCGTGCGTGCAGGCGCACGACTCGTACGTGGTGGCCCGCGGCCGGCGCGGAGCGGCGAGCCCCGGCGCCCTCGCGCTGGCCAGGGTGCTCGCATGGGCTGCCCGGGCGGAGATGCTCGGGAGAGCACCCGGGATCTCGTGGATCGGACCGTCCGTCCGTCGGCCCGATGGCATGACGGGGTACGCCGTGACCGCCACCGTCACCCTGCTCGACGGCGAGACCCCAATACGGGCCGCCGCGCTTGCGGTGATCTCCTAGGCCGAGCTCCTGAGGGCGGCCTCCACCCTCTTCACCATCGCCTGCATGCGCAGGAACTCCGCCTCGTCACCCGATGAGCGCGCCGCCAGCATCCCGCGCTCGAGCGCCCGCTTCTCCACGCGCAGATAGGCGTCCTTGAGCTCCTCCTCGGTGCCGCCGTCGGCCGCCTCGGCTCTCAGGGCGGCCTCCAGCGGCGCCATCTCGGGAGGCCAGCCCTCGGCCCCCGCGGCGATCAACGCACGGGCACGGCGATGCTCGGGTGATCTGAGGTGGTCATCCCTCATCCCCTCGAGCATGGGCTTGCCGGCGGTGGGCATGGCGATAGCCAGCGCGAGCAAGCGGCGCTCGCGCGCCTCATCGAGGGATGGCGGCTCCGACCCATGGTCCTCGCCCTGCTCGCGCTCGCGGCGCGGGCGCCCGGTGGTGCCCGAGCCCTGGACCCGCCGCATGAAGCGGTCGAACAGCACGGGCGATACCCCGAGCGCGGTCACGCGCCTGATGGCTTCATCCTTGTCGGCCGACTCGGGGAACCCGGACAGCAGCTCGCCGAGATCCGACAGCGCGCGGTCCTGGTCGGACGGGCCCTCCCCCACCCGCGCGACGCGCCGGTCGACCAGCCACGGCAGGAGGGGGTCGGCCATGGCCACCGCCGCGGCGAGGATCTCCCGCCCGGAGCGCTCCGCCGCCAGCTCGCCCGGGTCGCTGCCGGGCGGTAGCCCCACCACCGCGAGCCGCACGGGAACCTCATGCGCCGCCTCGATCGTCCGGCGTGCGGCCTCCTCGCCGGCACGGTCGGCGTCGAAGCACAGGCGCACCTCGGGCGCGACGCGGGCGAGCAGGCGCAGCTGGGCGGTGGTGAGGGCGGTGCCCATGCAGGCAACGGCCCCCTGCACGCCGGCGAGGTGCAGCCCCATCACATCGGTGTAGCCCTCGCTCACCACGGTGAACCCGGCCTTGGCGGCCGGCTGGCGCGCGAGATCGAGGCCGAAGAGCATCTCGCGCTTGCGGAACCGCTCACCTTCGGGCGAGTTGACGTACTTCGCGCGCTCATGTGGATCGAGGGTGCGGGCCCCGAACCCCTGCACGCGCCCACGCGCATCGGTGATCGGGAATGTGATGCGGCCCGTGAAGAAGTCCTGCGCGGTGCCGCCGCGCACGCGGGCGAGGCCGGCCTGCGCGAGCTGGTCGCGCGAGAAGCCCTGCTGTATCGCGCGGCCCGCGAGCGCGGTGCCGCCGCGCGGCGCCCAGCCCACGCGGAAGGTGCGCAGGAGGTCCTCGGGGAAGCCCCGTCCGCCGAGGTATTCCCGGGCCTCGGCGGCCTCGTCCGACTTCCAGAGCATGGCGGCATAGAAGGCACAGGCGCGGTCGAGCAACTCGCGGAGGCGCTCGTTCTCGCGTCTGCGGGCCTCGTCCTGCGGCGACGACTGCTCGAACTGCAGGTCAACGCCGAAGCGCTCGGCCAGCTGCTCCACCGCCTCCATGAACGACCCTGCCCCCTCGCGCTCCTGCATCCACGTAAACGAATCACCCGTGGCACCGCATCCGTAGCAGTAGTAGGTGCGGTTCTCCGGCGGGATGAGGCAGAACGACGGGGTGCGCTCGTCGTGGAACGGGCAGCGGCCCCACCAGCGACCCCCGCGGCGGGCCAGCTGCACCTGCCCGCGCACGAGCTCCACCAGGTCGGCATTGCGGCGCACCTCGTCGATGCTGGAGTCGGCGATGCGGGGCATCAGAGCGGCCCGTCATGGGGCACGAAGATCTCCCGGTGCACGCGCAGCGCGTAGCGGTCGGTCATTCCCGACACGAAGTCGGTCACCCGGGTGACCTGGTCGTCGTCTCCCCCTGGCGGCAGCAGCGATGGGTCCGCGATGTGGGCGCGCACCAGACCCTGCACCACGTAGCGCGCGCGATCGGCCTCATCCGCCGCCGGGGACGCCAGGTAGACCTCTCGGAACATGTACGTGCGCAGCGACCGGAACGCCTCGCCCACCTCGTCGCTCTGCATGATCTCGTCCTCGTCGGCGGAGCTGTCGACGATGTCCGTGACCAGCCGGGTGATGCGCTCGGTTGTTGTGCCGCCCAGCACGGCGATCTCGTCGGCCGGGAGGTCCGACGGCGCGATGATGCGCGCGCGGATGGCATCGTCGATGTCGTGGTTCACGTAGGCGATGCGGTCCACGAGGCGCACGATCTGGCCCTCGAGCGTGGTGGGGCGACCCGATCCGGTGTGGTGGCGGATGCCGTCGCGCACCTCACGCGTGAGGTTGAGCCCCCGTCCGTCGCCCTCCAGCACCTCCACCACCCGCACGCTCTGCTCGTTGTGGTGGAACCGGCGACCGTGCTCCTCGCGCAGCAGGTCATCGAGCGCGTGCTCGCCGGCGTGGCCGAACGGCGCGTGCCCCAGGTCATGGCCCATGGTGATCGCCTCCACCAGGTCCTCGTTCAGGCCCATGGCGCGCGCCACCGTGCGCCCGATCGCCGACACCTCGAGAGTATGGGTCAGGCGCGTGCGGTAGTGGTCGCCCTCCGGGGAGATGAAGACCTGCGTCTTGTGCTTGAGCCGCCGGAAGGCCTTGGCGTGGATGATGCGATCACGATCACGCTGGAACGCCGTGCGCAGGGGGCATGGCTCCTCCGCCACCTCGCGGGTAGCATCCTCCGCCCGCGCGGCGCGCGGATCGAGCGGGGGCTCCCTCACGCGTGGGCGGGCACGGCGTGGGTGACCTGGACGTCGAACGCCCAGGGCCCCTGCGTCGCGTCGGACTCCTTCTTCGGATCGCCGATGGCGGCGATGCGCACCGAGAGGTCCCCGGCGTCGGACGGGATCCCCGGCCCGATGGCGAACGCGCCGTCGAGCCGGCTGCCGTCGTGGTTCTCATCGAGCAGGACCGTGGTGTAGACGCGGCCCCGGTCGTCGGTGACCTCGAGGCCGATCACCTGCAGCTGTCGGCGCTTGCGCGCCTCAGGGGCCTGGATGAGGAAGCGCAGGCGCGCCCCGTCGCGGAAGCGCTCGAGCGTGGTGAGGGCCACGGTGATCTGCCCCGCGGAGCGCGTCTGGTCGATGGCGTCCACGCCGCGCAGGGTTCCCGGGCTGAACACCAGTGCGCCCGGGAAGGGATCGACCACCTCGCTCCAGTCAGCCTGCTCGTACGGGGTGGCCATGGGCACGTCGGCGGCCATCTGGTGGATGCGAGCGGCGCTCCGGTGCTTCCAGATGTGCGGGCATTCCCGGAACAGCGAGATGAGCGCACGATGCGAGAGCGCCTTGCCGTCATCGTGGATGCAGATGCCGTACCGGCCCTGGTCGGGCCGCGTGAGCTCGATGAACGCCGCGGGCACGTGCGGGTCGCCGTCGCACATGGCGCAGTCGTCTGCGTAGTGCAGGCGGTCCACCTGCCAGCCGTCGATGATCATCTCGATCAGGTCGGCCAGGCTTCCGGGCCTGTAGCGCTCCTCAGTGGCTATCGGGACTCCTCCGGGGGACTCGTGCGCGAGCGGCGATCGTACACCCATGCGCCGTGCCCGGGACGCTAGGCGCCCGCTCCGTGCGGGCCCCTCAGGGCCGCCTGGCCCGCCGCGATGCGGGCCACCTGCACCCGGAACGGCGAGCACGAGACGTAGTCGAGGCCGATTTCGTGGCAGAAGCCGATGGACGGGGGGTCGCCGCCGTGCTCGCCGCAGATGCCCATCTTGATGCCGGGGTGCACCGGGCGCGCGCCGTGGGCGGCAATGCGGATGAGCTGCCCCACGCCATCGATGTCGAGTGTCTCGAACGGGTTGGTGAGCAGCACGTTGTCCTGGAGGTAGGCCGTGAGGAACGCCCCCTCGGCGTCATCGCGCGAGAACCCCAGCGTGGTCTGGGTGAGGTCGTTGCTGCCGAACGAGAAGAAGTCGGCCTCCTCGGCGATGCTGTCGGCGGTGAGCGCGGCGCGCGGTAGCTCGATCATCGTGCCGATGAGGTACGCGATGGGCGGGCCATCCGATGCCGCCAGCACGCTCTCGACCTCCTCGGTCACGATGCGCCGCGCGCGACGCAGCTCCTCCCGGAAGCCCACCAGCGGGATCATGATCTCGACGATCGGCGGCTCGCCGGTCTCATCGCGCACCGCCACCGCGGCGGTCATGATGGCCGAGGCCTGCATGCGGTAGATGTCGGGAAACTCGAGGCCCAGCCGCACGCCGCGGGTTCCGAGCATCGGGTTGAGCTCGTGCAGCTGCATCACGCGCGCCAACTGCTTCTCGAGGTCGGGGCTCGTGTGGCCCGACTGGTGAAGACGCTCCACCTCGAGCGTGAGGTCCACGAGGTTGGGCAGGAACTCGTGCAACGGCGGGTCGAGCAGGCGGATCGTCACCGGCAGGCCCCGCATCTCGCGGAAGATCGCCGTGAAGTCGTCGATCTGGAAGGGGCGCAGCAGTGCCAGCAGGCGCCGGCGCTGCTCGTCGTCGTCGCTCATGATCATCGACTGCACGATCGGCACGCGTTCGTCGCTGAAGAACATGTGCTCGGTGCGGCACAGCCCGATGCCCTCGGCGCCGAACTCCCGGGCGCGACGCGCATCGCCGGGCGTATCGGCGTTCGTCCGCACGGTCAGGTCGCGCGCGCGGTCGGCCCACTCGAGGATCCTCGCCAGGTACGGGTTGTCGGGGTCGGCCTCGATGAGCGGTGCCTCACCCGCGAACACGCTGCCCGACGAGCCGTCGATCGTGATGATGTCGCCCGCGGCGAACTGCTGCCCCGCGATGCGCAGGCTGCCGCCCTCGCCGAACTCCAGGTCGTGCACGCCGCACACGGCGGGCCGCCCCATGCCCACCGCCACGATGGCGGCGTGGCTGGTCTTGCCGCCGCGGGCGGTCATGATGCCCCGCGCGGCGATCATGCCGTGCAGGTCGTCCGGCGTCGTCTCGTCACGCACGAGGATCACCGGCTCGCCGCAGTCCCCGCGGCGCTCCGCCTCGTCCGCCGTGAGCACGATGGCGCCCACGGCTGCGCCCGGGGAGGCATTCACCCCGTGGGCGAGCGCGTCGCCCGCCGCGGCGGCATCGAGCTGCGGAAGCAGCAGCTGGGGCACCTGCGACGGGTCAACCAGGTCGCGGAGGGCCTCCTGCTCGGTGACAAGGCCCTCGTCCACGAGGTCCACGGCGATGCGCACGCGCGCGAACGCGCTCCGCTTGCCGCTGCGGGTCTGCAGCATGTAGAGGCGGCCGTCCTCGATGGTGAACTCGACGTCCTGCATGTCGCGGTAGGTGCGCTCGAGCATCGCCATGGTGTCGATGAGCTCGCGGAAGGCGTCAGGCAGCACAGACTCGAGCTCCTCGAGGGGCCGCGGGGTGCGGATGCCGGCCACCACGTCCTCGCCCTGGGCGTTCACCAGGAAGTCGCCGAACGGCCTGCCGCTCTCGCCCGTGACGTTGTTGCGCGTGAACGCCACGCCCGTGGCCGACCGGTCACCGGTGTTGCCGAACACCATGCGCTGGACGTTCACCGCCGTGCCGAGGTCGTGGGGAATCCCGTGCAGGCGCCGGTAGTCATAGGCCCGCCGGTTCTCCCAGCTCTCGAAGACGGCCCGTATCGAGCCGTCCAGCTGCGCACGAGGGTCCTGGGGGAAGTCCTCGCCCCGGTGCTCCCTGAAGATGGCCTTGTAGGTGTCCACGAGGCCCCGCAGGTCGTCCGCGGTAAGGTCCACGTCCGACTCGGCCCCGCGGTCGGCCTTCATCGCGCCGAGGGCCGACTCGAACAGGTGCTTGGGCACCTCGCACACGACGTCGGCGTGCATCTGGATGAAGCGCCGGTAGGAGTCCCACGCGAACCGGGGGTTGCCCGTGACCTCGGCCAGCCCGTCCACGCTCGCGTCGTTCAGCCCGAGGTTGAGGATGGTGTCCATCATCCCGGGCATGGAGTCGCGGGCGCCGGACCTCACCGACACGAGGAGGGGGTCGCCCGGGTCACCGAGCCGCTTCCCGGCGTCGGCCTCCATGCGTCCGACCTGCTCGCCCACCTGTTCCTCGAGCCCCGGGGGGAGGGTGCGGTCGTCGCGAAGGTAGGCGATGCAGGCCGCGGTGGTGATGGTGAAGCCCGGGGGCACGGGCAGGCCGAGGCGCGTCATCTCGGCCACGTTCGCGCCCTTCCCGCCAAGCAGGTCGCGCATCTCGCGCGACCCCTCGCTGAATGCATACACCCACTTCGCGGGCGCGACAGGCACTACTCAGCGCCCCTCAGGACGAGGACCTCGAAGTCCGCGACCTGGGCGTATGCCTCCCCGGCCCGGCGTACCAGCGCATGGCGCCGGTCGCGGGCGGCCGGATCATCTGCGTTGACCATCACCGCCTCGAAGAAGCGATCCACCGGGGCCCCGAGCGCCTCCGCGGCGGCGATGGCCGCGGCCGGGTCGCCATCGGCGCGAGCCCCCGCGATGTCCCTCTCGGCCGCGTCCAGGGCCGTGGCGAGGGCATCCTCCTCGGGCTCCCCCGCCGACGTGAATCCCCGCAGGCCGTGCTCGGACCCCGCGATGATGCGCCGGCAGCGGTTTGCGCCGGTCCCGGCCCGCACCAGCGCATCCTCATCGCGGTGCGCATGCAACGCCCGGGCCCACGTGGCGGTCACCGCCAGCCCACCGGGCCGTGCCGCGATGGCAGCCCTCACGGCGTCCTGCGGCACGCCCTCCCGGCCGAGGTGGTGCACGAGGCGGTCTGCGATGAAGTCATCCAGCGCCGCGAGGGCGTCGGCATCCGACACCTCGAGATCGGCCCCCTGGTCGCGCAGGCGCGCCATTGCGGGCCGAAACACCTCGGCCGGGATGATGTCCCACCCGCGCTCGAGCGCCACGCGCACGAGGCCGGCGGCCGCCCTGCGAAGGCCGTAGGGGTCCTTCGAGCCCGATGGGATCTCCCCGATGAGGAACGCCCCCACCAGGTTGTCCACCTTCTCGGCGCATGCCAGCAGCGCCCCGGCCGCGGTGGCGGGGACCGGGGAGTCGGGGCCCTCGGGCAGATACTGCTCGGCGATGGCGTCGGCCACGGCGTCCGACCGCCCGGCGAGCCGGGCGTAATGCGACGCCGCGAAGCCCTGCAGCTCGCTGAACTCCGCGACGAGGATCGCCCCCAGGTCCACCTTCGCGAGCGCCGCGGCCTCGTCCGCGACCTCGCGGGCCCCGGACGGGACGCCCGCTGCTGCGGCGATATCTCCCACCCCGGCACGCAGGCGGTCGCGCTTGTCGGCGAGGGTGCCCAGGCGGGCGTGGAAGACGATGCTCTCGAGACGGCTGTCCAACTGCTCGAGGCCTGCCGCCACATCGCGCTGGTACGAAAACGCCGCATCCTGCAACCGGGCATCGAGCACGTCCTCGTTTCCGCGGATGATGACCCCGGCAGCAGCGGGATCACCATTGCTCACGGCGAGGAACGCGGGGACCAGGGCGCCGTCGGGCGAGTGCAGGGGCATGTAGCGCTGATGGCTCTGCATTGCGGTGACCAGCACGCGCTCGGGGAGCGCGAGGTGCTGGTCGGCGATGCGCCCGGTGATGACGCTCGGCCACTCGACCAGGTGCACGACCTCCTCGACCTTCCCCGCCGGGTCGCCCCATGACGCCCCCGCCGCCGCGGCCGCGGCATCGAGTCCGGAGAGGATCGCCTCGCGCCGCGCATGGTGATCGACGATCACGAACGACGCGCGCAGGTCATCGCGATAGGAGTCGGCACTGGCGACCTGCACCGGACCGCCAAGAAACCGGTGTCCCATGCTCGTTCCGCCGCCGGGGATTCCGGCCACCTCGAACTCAACGGTATCGGGTCCCGCCTTGGCGGTGATCCACCGGACGGGTCGCGAGAACCTCAATCCGCGGCCATCGCCCCATCGCATGGTCTTGCCGAACCGCAGGCCCTCCAGCACCCGGCGTGCGACCTCGGGCACGAGATCGGCCAGCGGGGCGTCATCTCCGGCCTGCTCGGCCCACACGAAGTCGCGGCCGGCGTCGGGGTCCTCGCGCACCACCAGGTCGGCCACGGCCACGCCCTGTGCCCGGGCGAAGCCCTCGGCGGCCTTTGTGGGTTCCCCCGACGCGTCGAAGGCGGCGGACGCGGCCGGCCCGCGAACCGACCGGGCGCCACCCCCCTGCCGATCGGCGACCCCCTCCGCGAACACCGCGATGCGGCGCGGGGCCACCCATGCCACGGCCGGACCGGCCGCGAGCTGCAGGTCGGCCAGCGAGGAGTCCATGAGGGCCGGGGCCTGTGCGATGGCCTCCCGGCAGGCGCTGGACGGCAACTCCTCGCAGCCGATCTCGATGAGCAGGTCAGGCATCGGCCTGCACCGCCCCGGTGGCCTCGAGCCAGTCCTGCGCGCAGCGGGCCGCCAGCGCGCGGACCCGCCAGATGTAGGAGCCACGCTCGGTGACGCTGATGACCCCGCGTGCATCCAGCAGGTTGAAGGCATGCGAGCACTTGAGCACCTGGTCGTACGCGGGCAGCACCAGGCCGGCGTCGAGGCACCGCGCGCACTCGCGCTCGTGGTCATCGAAGTGGCGGAAGAGCGACTCGGTGTCGGCAACCTCGAAGTTGAACGCGCTCCACTGCCGCTCGTTCTCCTGATAGACGTCGCCGTAGGTCACTCCCGGTGCCCATTCGAGGTCGTATACCGAGCGCACCCCCTGCAGGTACATCGCGATGCGCTCGAGGCCGTAGGTGAGCTCCACCGAGATGGGCGCCAGGTCCACACCGCCCGCCTGCTGGAAGTACGTGAACTGGGTGATCTCCATGCCGTCCAGCCAGATCTCCCAGCCCAGGCCCCACGCGCCGAGGGTGGGGCCCTCCCAGTCGTCCTCCACGAAGCGCACGTCGTGCACCGCCGGGTCGAGCCCGAGCGCCGTGAGCGACCCCAGGTAGAGGTCCTGCACGTCGTCGGGGGATGGCTTGAGGATGACCTGGTACTGGAAATAGTGCTGCAGGCGGAAGGGGTTCTCGCCGTAGCGGCCGTCCGTGGGGCGTATGGACGGCTCCACGTATGCCACGCGCCAGGGATCGGGGCCGAGGCTGCGCAGCAGGGTCGCGGGATTGAAGGTGCCGGCCCCCACCTCGGTGTGGTAGGGGTGCATTAGCGAGCACCCGCGCGATGCCCAGTACGCGTGCAGGTCGAGGATGATCTGCTGGAAGGACGGCGAGGGCGTTGACACGGTCGCGCAGCATAGCCGCCGCGTCCGGGTCGGGTGTCTAGGGTCAGGGGAGCACCACCCATGCCCCGCCATCGCACACCACCCGCACTTGTCGTCGCGATCCTCGTCGCCGTGCTCGCCGCGTCGGTCGCGGGGGGCTGGTTCATCGCGTCGCGCGCAGCGGGGGATGCAGCCACGGCCTCCGCGCAGCCTGAACCAGCAGAGCCGCCCTATGACGCCGGCGACCCCGCCGATGGGCCTCCCTCGCAGGCGGACGGCCCCCCTCAGCCTGCCGGCGTGCCCGGCCCTGCCACGGATCCGGTGGGCGCGGGTGATCGGGCGACGGAGCCCGCGCCCGTTCCCGCCCCCACCCCGGATTCGCCTCCGGCGCCAGATCAGCCCCCGACGACGGATCCCGCGCCATCACCCCCGCCGACGCCCACACCTGCCCCACCGTCTCAGCCGGAACCGTCCATCGCTCCGTATCAGCCCCCGCCGGCGCTCGGCATCGCCGCGGAGGCCCTGCCGCCCGAGGGGCGGGCGTGGTCGATCCTCACCGCCGCGCGTCGCACCGCGCCCCCCGGGTCTCAGGAGCGCGCCGACCTCGACTGGATCGTCTCGTTCGCACGGTCCGCCGCCGGCCCTGGCCGGCCCGAGGGGCGCCGCGCCACGGCGCGGCGCGCCCTGCGCGTGAACGCCTGGTGGTACGCGCGCCGCGGATCCCCCGATGAGCGCGTGATCGCGCGCGACCCCGACGGGGTGATCCTCACCTACAAGCGGGGGCACGGGTTCATGGTGAACCCGGTGGCGACACTCGGTCGCTGGCGCGGGCTCAACGAGCCCTGGAGCGCACCGCAACTCGCCGGTGCCATGCGCCCCATGCTCACTGAGCGCACCCACGAAGGCCGCGAGTGGGCCGCCCTGGAGTACTTCGACGTGCCGGGCGAGCCATCGGTGGTGCGCCCCGGCGTATCGGGCATGGGCCAGGCCCGCGCGGTGAGCCTGTTCGCCAGGGCCTGGGCCGAGACCGGCGACCCTCTCCACCTGCAGGCGGCCGAACGCGTGCTGCGGTCGTTCGAGGTCCCGGTGGATGACGGCGGCGTGCAGGCGTCGGTGCCCGACCCGGACGGCGGCGCCCCCGGCACGTGGTTCCCGGAGCGCGCCTACCCCGGTCGGCCCGCGTGGACCGGCGCCGCGCTCAACGGCTTCATGGTGACGATCATCGAGCTTCGCCGCGCCTCCACGAGCCTCACCCGCCCGGTGGATGGCGCCCCGGGCACGGAGGCCCCCGGCGCCGCGGCTACCTCCACAGGAACCCCGGTTCCCGCCTCTGCCGCCCCCACCCCCGCAGCGACCAGCCCCGGCTCGCCGCCGGAGGTGCCGACGCCCGCTGCGCCGGGGTCAGGGCCTGACCCCGGCGCAGCTGCCGCGCTCGCACGATCGCTCGCCGACCGCGGCGTGGCATCGCTGGTGAGGTTCCTGCCGTCGCACGACTCGGGCGGGTGGTCGTATTACGGCCTTCTCACCCCCGGCAGGCCCTGGCGCTCGTACCTGGCCGACCTCAACTACCACTGCTACCACGTGTCGCTGCTTCGCTCGCTCGACGCGCTGTACCCCGGCGAGGGGCTCGGGGCCACGGCCGACCGCTGGCTGGGCTATGTCGACAAGCAGTCCGCGAAGTGCCCCGCACGGTAGGGCGCCCCGCGTCGGGTACGCTTGCCGACCAACCCACAAGGAGCCACCATGCCTGACCTGCCGCCGAGCGCTGATACGTCCAAGAGCTACACCGCGGTGTTCGACACCTCAGCGGGAGAGATCCGCTGCGAGCTGTTCGCGGCGGACTCACCGCAGACCGTCGGCAACTTCGTGGGACTCGCCGAGGCCGGGTACTACGACGGCCTCGTCTTCCACCGCGTGATCGAAGACTTCATGATCCAGGGCGGCTGCCCCAACGGCGTGGGCACGGGCGGCCCCGGGTACTCGTTCCAGGACGAGATCAATGACCGCAGCCTCGTGCGCGGCAGCCTGGCCATGGCGAACGCGGGGCCCAACACCAACGGCTCGCAGTTCTTCATCGTCACGGCCGACTCCACCCCGTGGCTGGACGGTCACCACACGAACTTCGGACAGGTGGTGGGGGGCCAGGACGTGGTCGAGGCGATCGGCACCACCGCGACCGGCGCGAACGACCGCCCGGTCGAGGAGCAGCGCATCAACTCCGTGCGCATCGAAGTCGCCTAGCACGAAAAAAAGTCTGGCGCCATCTTTCGCGACACCCGTTGCCGCATCTAGGATAACCCTCGAATCGACCCCCAGCGGAGACCGATGACGACCTCACTCACGCAACTCACGGAGCTCATCGACCATGGCGAGTTCCGAGTTCTTCTGCAGCGCGGCCAGGAACAGGGCTTCCTCTCCATCGAGGATGTGGCCGAGATGTTGGACCAGCTCGGCGTGGACGCCGGGCTCGCCGAGGACATCTACCAGCAGCTCGACGAGGCAGGGATCGAGCTGCTCGAGCCGGCCGAGGCCACCAGCCGCACCGCCGACCTGGCCGAGCAGGCCGACCGGCCCCGCCGGCCGGCGACGGTGGAGCAGACTACCGACGCCCTGCAGCTGTTCCTCAAGGACATCGGGCGGGTACCGCTGCTCACGGCGGCGCAAGAAGTGGACCTGGCCAAGCGCATCGAGGCCGGTGACCAGACCGCCAAGACGCAGATGGTCGAGGCCAACCTGCGGCTCGTGGTCTCGATCGCCAAGGGGTATCGCGGCCGCGGCCTGCCCTTCCTCGACCTGATCCAGGAAGGCACCCTCGGCCTGGTGCGCGCCGTCGAGAAGTTCGACTGGCGCCGGGGGTTCAAGTTCTCCACGTACGCGACGTGGTGGATTCGCCAGGCCGTCACCCGCGCGCTGGCCGACAAGGGCCGCACCATCCGCATCCCGGTGCACGTGGTGGAGAAGCTCAACCAGATCAGCCGCGCCGAGCGCGCGCTCGTGGGAGAGCTCGGCCGCGAGCCGACCCCCGAGGAGATCGGCGCCGTCGCGGGCCTTCCCGCGGCGGAGGTGGAGGACATCCTGCGCAGCGCGCAGCCGATCGTGTCGCTCGAGAAGCCGGTGGGCGAGGATGAGGAGTCCGAGTTCGGCCGCTTCCTCGCAGACGAGAACAGCATCGCGCCGGAAATGGCCGCCGAGCAGGCCCTGCGTGACGAGGCCCTGCGCGACGTGCTCGACCAGCTCTCATACCGCGAGCGCCGCGTGCTCGAGCTGCGCTATGGGCTGGGCGGGGAGAAGCCGCGCACGCTCGACGAGCTCGGTCGCATGTTCAACGTCACCCGCGAGCGCATCCGACAGGTCGAGCACCAGTCGCTGCAGAAGCTCGCGGGCATGGCGGAGTCCAACCGCCTCGGATAGCCGCGTCGCCGGCGACCCGCCGCCTAGTTGAGCAGCGGATCCTCGGGAGCCGTCGCCATGAGACGGTACGACCCACCTGCTCGCGCCAGCACCCGGCTCCAGAGCGCGTTGGGGTCGTCAGTGAAGACATCCTCCGGAAGCGGCTGGGCGTCGATCCAGGCGTCGTGGCGGATCTCCGACTCCAACTGCCCGCCACCCCACCCGGCGTAGCCCCCGAAGGCGCGCGCGCGGGTCATCGCCGGCGCCCGGCCCTCCTCGACGGAGTCGGGGTCGAGGATCCCCACCGAGCCGAACATGATCCCGCCCGCCGTCATCGGGTCGTCGAACTCGGCGATCACGATGACAGTGCCCGGCTGCACGGGGCCGCCGCGAAACACCGGCGAGCCCTCCGACACAACCGAGGCGAGAGGCTCCGGAAGTGCGTCGGCCGCGCGCACCTCCATCGGATGGTTCAGCACGATGCCGAGCGCGCCCTCATCGGCATGCTCGAGCAGTAGCACCACAGCGCGACGGAAGTTCGGGTCGTCATCGAGGTGTGGCGCGGCGACGAGCAGCCGGCCCCGCCGAGATCGCGGCGCGCTCAACGCGGGCCGAGGTGCGTCAGAGCGCCATCCGGCGGCGGCGACCCCGCACGGTGTTCCAAATGCCGCCGGCGATGATGAAGACGATGCCGATGATCAGCAGCGTCCAGAAGACGGTGTAGTGACCCCAGAGCTCGCGACCCATGTCATGCACGGCGAAGCCCAGCTGGAACCACACCAGCGAGAGCACGATGAGCACGCCGGCGAGCGTGAACGGCCAGACATGCGGAAGGCCCTCGTCATCTTTCTCCTGCGCCATGATCAACCTCCGGACCGGCTCGCCGACGTCGGGCTTTCACGCTACCACCCCGCACGGCCGGCGACCGGCCAGCGGAGGGGCGAAATGCCCCCCTAGGCGGGCGGATCGTCCCCGGAGGAAATCGTCCGGGCCACCCGGCGCTCCCGTGCATCCACCGCGAAGCGGCCTCCGGCCGATCGGTAGAGGCGGGCAGGCCTGCCCCGGCCCTCGGCCCGGACCTCGCCCGACTCCTCCACCACGCCTGCGCGCAGCACATCGCGTCGGAAGTTCCTCGCATCGAGCGCCCGCCCGAGCAGGACCTCGTACACCGCCTGCATCTCACCCAGCGTGAACAGCTCAGGGAGCAGGTTCACGGCCACGGGGGCATAGGCCGTCTTCGCCCTGAGGCGTTGCAGCCCGTACGCCACCACCGCGTCCTGGCCGGCGGCCAGGGCCGGCACCTCGTCGTGGCGGAACCACCGCACCTCCGCGACGTCCGGGCCCGGCGCGATGGGATGCCGGCCCGCGTCGATCAGCGCGAGGTAGGCCACTGCCACCTCCTCGCCGCCCCGGCCGAAGCTGTAGAGCTGCTCCATCGCCAGGTCGCTCACGCCCGCCATCTGCTGGAGGGCCGCGTTCGCCACCTGATCGAGCACGTGGACATCACCGGGAACCGCCACCGGCAGTGACCACGTCCCGCCATCCGCGCGCCCGAGCAGCACCTCGAGGTCGCCTGCGCGCACGGTGAAGACGGCCACCTCGATTCGCACCCTCATGGGTCCCGCGCCTCCCGCTCCACCATACCCTGCAGCCCGAGCAGGTTGTTGTCGAGCCAGTTGAAGGCCGTCCAGCGCGTAAGGGCCTCGGGCGTGCGCAGCGCGTTGTCGGGGGGCCAGGCCTCGTCTACGGCGCGGTGCAGCACGTCGAGGTCGCCGGGCGCCCGGGAATGGGCCTCACGGGCAGCCCGGCCCATGGCGCCCTGCGCGCGACGCCCGAGGTCGAGCGACTCCCCGGGGTCGTCGACCACCCCGAAGTGGCTCACGTACATGCGCTGGGGCTTCAGCCCCTCCAGGACGTCAAGGGTTGCCAGCCCGGCATCCAGGTCGTACTCGGGAGGCGGGATCGTGGGATACATCTCCCCCCCTCCCATCTGGACGCCCACGGCATCGCCGGCGAAGAGGATGCCCTCGGACTCCTCGAGCAACGCCATGTGGTGCCGCGCATGGCCCGCCGCCCACACCGCGCGCAGCGAGCGCCCGCCTCCGAGCGGGATGACCCGGCCATCATCCGCCTGCAGCACGCGGTGCTCGTCAATGGGCGCGAGTCCGCCGATGGCCGGTGACAGGCGCCCGAACAGTGCGTGGGTGCCCGCGACCAGCCTCGCGGGGTCGACCAGGTGCCGCGCGCCGCGCGGATGCACCACCACGGTGGCGGACGGGAACGCGCGTGCGAGATCGCCCGCGGCCCCGCAATGGTCGAGGTGCACATGGGTGAGCACCAGCCACGCCAGGTCGTCCGGGCCGAGCCCCGCCGCCGCGAGCGCATCCGCCACGGTCGCCGCGCTGGTCTGCGCACCGCAGTCGATGAGCGCCGGTTGCTCGGCACGGATGAGGTGTGCGCCGGTCATCCCCGGCACGCCGGCGAGCATGGTGTCGATTTGCAGGACTTCCCCGGGGTGCAGGTCCATCCCCCCGAGTCTCGCATACCCTTGGCGCATGGCGAATGGGAGACAAGCCGCCTGGGCCGCCGCCGGGGCCGCCTGCGCGGGCCTGGTCACCGATGGAATGCGGGTTGGCCTGGGTACCGGTCGCGCTGCCGCCGCGGGCATCCGGGCCCTCGGGGCCAGGGCGCGTGACGAGGGGCTGAGCATCGTGGGCGTGCCCACCTCCGACGCCTGCGGGCTCATCGCCGCCGAGGAGGGAATCCCACTCGGCGACCCGGGTCCCGAGCTGGACATGGCCTTCGACGGGGCCGACGCCATCGATCCGCTCGGGTTGTGCATCAAGGGGGCCGGTGGCGCTATGGTTCGCGAGCGCGTGCTCGCGAACAGCGCCCGGCGCTTCATCGTGCTCGTGGACGGGCCGAAGATCGTGCCGACGCTCGACGACTGGGGCGTGCTGCCCCTCGCGGTGGTGCCATTCGCCGCGGATGCCGTGATGCGCGAACTGGCCGACCTCCAGCCGACGCGCCGCCCAACGGGCAGCGATGACGACATGGCCCTCATCGACCTCGCCGTGCCTGCCGGATCGGACTGGGTGCAGGTAGCCGACCGCGCCCGTGGCCTGGCGGGCGTACTCGACCACGGACTCTTCCGCGTGGTGCTCTCCGATGTGATCATCGGGCACCCCGACGGTACGGTGACCACGGCCGCGTGAGTGCACGGGCGCGGGCATCAGCGGCGATCGCGCGCAGCGCCGGCCGGGCGTCGCGCCTGCTGGGCCGGGGCGGCGGTACCGCGGTGCCGGGGAGGGTGCTGCTCGGCCTCGACCCGGGCGCCATGGAGGCTCTCGCCGCGAACCTCGGGGGAGGCACGCTGCTCGTATCCGCGACCAACGGGAAGACAACCACCACGCGCCTCGTGGCGGGGGCACTGCGCGCCGATGGCCGGCACGTGGTCACCAACGCAGCCGGGGCCAACCTGCTGAGCGGCGTGGCGACGGCGCTCGCGGAGGCCGCACCGCGCAGTGGGTCGGCCGCGTGCGGGGCCTTCGAGGTGGATGAGGCCGCGCTTCCCGGGGTGGCGCGTGCCGTGCGTCCCACGGCGGTGCTGCTGATGAACTTGTTCCGCGACCAGCTCGACCGCCATGGCGAGCTCGAGTCCATTGCCGCGCGGTGGGCGCAGATGCTCACCGACCTCGATCCGCGCACCAGGTTGGTGGTGTGCGGTGATGACCCGCTGCTGGCAGCGCTTCCGGGCGATGGGGCCGACGTGCTCTGGTTCGGCATCGCCGACCCCTCCGCGGGTGCCCCGGGCCTGGCGCATGCGTCGGACTCCACCACCTGCCGGCGCTGCGGATCGCCCCTTCTCTACGCGCACGCGTGGATCGGCCATGTCGGGGACTGGACATGCGCGGCCTGCGGGCTCAAGCGGCCGCAGCCGGACATCGCGGTGGTGCATGCCGGGCTCGAGGGTGCCGCGGGTTCGCGGCCTGTCATCCGCACCCCCCAGGGTGAGGTGCAGCTGCACCTCGGGCTGCCGGGTCTGCACAACGTCCTCAATGCCGCGGGTGCCCTCGGCGCGGCGATCGCCATGGGGGTGCCGGCCGCGGATGCCGCCGCCGCGATATCCGGCGTGCGGGCTGCCTTTGGTCGCTCCGAGCGCATGCGGGTCGACGGCCGCGACCTGGTGCTGCTCCTCGCGAAGAACCCCGCCGGTGCGAACGAGAACGTCCGCACCCTGATGCTCGACGAGGGCGACCATGACCTGCTGGTGGCCCTGAACGACCGCATCGCCGACGGGCGCGACGTGTCGTGGATCTGGGACATCGACTGGGAGCCGGTGCTGCCGAGGGTGCGGCGCCTCACCGCCACCGGCGAGCGTGCGCACGACCTTGCGCTCAGGTTCCGGTACGCGGGCCTCCCCGACGATCGCCTGCACGTGATTCCCGATCCGGTGCGCGCGCTCGATGATGCGCTTGCGGCGCTGCCGCAGGGGGCGACGCTCGACGTGCTTCCGACATACACCGCCATGCACGAAATCCGCGCGCACCTGGTGGCACGCGGGGCCGCAGGAGAGTTCTGGGATGCCGGCTGAGGCCACCGGATCAGGCGTGAGCCCGGCGCGCGGGTTCGTCGCCGAGCACGCGCACTACGACGACGACCTCGGCTTCTGGGAGTCCCACGCCGACCGCCTCGGCGGGCCGGTATGCGATCTCGGCGCAGCTGCGGGCAGGGTGACCCTGCGCGTGGCCGCCCGCGGTCATGAGGTATGGGCGGTGGATACCGATCCCGAGATGCTCGAGGTGCTGATGGAGCGGGCCGATCGTGAGGGCGTGCACGGCCGCGTGCACCCGGTGCACGGATCGATGACCGATCCGCTGCCGGTCGTGCCCGCCGGCCTCGTGATGGTGCCCATGAACACGCTGCAGCTCCTGCTGGCCCCGGATGACCGGCTCGCCTGCATGCGCAACGGCTTCGAGGGCCTGCGTCCGGGCGGCGAGATGATCTTCGACCTCGCCATGCCCCATCTGGGCGTGACCGCCGGCCTGGTGGGTAGCGTGCTTGACACCGGCCATTCGGTGGACCCCGACAACGGCGACCTGCTGCTTCACACGGCCACATTCGACGAGGTGGATGTCACGACGGGGGACGTCGCTCTGCGCCTGCTGATCGAGCGCATCCGGCCCGATGGCACGCGATCGGCCGTGGAGCGCGCGCACCGGCTGCATCTCTACGACCCCGAGGAGATCCCCCCGCTGGCAGAGGCCGCCGGCCTCGCAGTGGTGTCGGTGGCGGGCGGGTTCCGCGGGGAGCCGCTCGGGCCGGATGCCGAGCGCCACGTGTGGCGGCTAACGAAGGAGTCAGCGTGAGCGACCCATCGGACGTGGTGCGCCTGTGCCATCTCTATCCCGCGCAGATGAACATCTACGCCGACCGCGGCAACATCGCCGTGCTCCGCCGCCGGTTGGAGTGGCGCGGACTGCGGCTTGACGTGACCGAGGCCGGCATCGGTGGGCCGATCTCACCCGGCGCGCATGACCTGTACTACCTGGGGGGCGGCCAGGACCGCGACCAGGCGCTGGTGGCCGAGGACATGGCGCGCACGAAGGGCGCGGCCCTGCGGTCGGCGGTGGAGGACGGCGCGGCCCTGCTGGCCGTGTGCGGCGGGTACCAGCTGGTGGGGCGCGGCTACGTAGGGGTGGATGGCGCGGCGATGCCCGGCATCGGGGTCGTCGACGCCGAGACCGTGGCCGGCGAGACGCGCCTCATCGGAGACGTGCTGATCAAGGCAACGCTCGGCGACCAGGCGCGAGAGGTGGCGGGGTTCGAGAACCACGCCGGGCGCACGCACCTGGGACCGGGCGCGACTCCCTTCGGCACCGTGATGGCCGGCCATGGCAACGATGGCGTGAGCGGCATGGAGGGCGTGGTTCACCTCAGGGCCATCGGCACCTACCTGCACGGCCCCGTGCTGCCGAGGAACCCGTGGGTCGCCGACACCCTGCTGCGCTGGGCGCTGGCGCACCGCACGGGGCGCGAGGAGGCACTGGAGCCCCTCGATGATTCACTCGAGGACGCCGCGCGGTCGGTGGCACGTGGCCGGGCCCTGGGCGAGCGCTCCGAGCGCCTTATCGGGCGCCAGGCCTAGGCGAGCGGTATCCCCCGCCCCGGGCCGCCACGGCCGGTGGACCCGAGGCCGGCCTGCCCGCGTCCATCGGATGCGGGCAGGGCCACCACCTCGGCGGCAAAGGCCAGTGACGCCGGGGTCACCACCAACTGCGCGATGCGGTCACCGGCCGCGATCGCGAATGGCTCGGCCCCGAGGTTGACCAGTATCACCTTCAGTTCGCCGCGATAGCCGGCGTCGATCACCCCCGGCGCGTTGGCCACGGTGAGGCCGTGGCGCAGCGCGTTTCCCGATCTCGGCACCACGAGCCCCGCCATGCCCTCGGGGATCGCCACCGCCCAGCCCGTGGGCACGGCAGCGCGCTCCCCCGGGCCGAGGATGAGGTCCTCCACTGCCACGAGATCGAGGCCGGCGTCGCCAGGGTGAGCTCGTGCCGGCAGCACCGCAGCCGGGCTCAGGCGCTGGAAAGGGATGTCAGGCGCTGACGAGACTTGCGATGCGCTCCGCCGCCTCCCTGAGGCGGTCGTCGGGGACGGTGAGGCTCATGCGCACGAAGCCCTCGCCACTGGGCCCGTAGGCCGAGCCCGGCGAGATGACCACGGCGGCATCCTCAAGCACCTTCTCGGTGAACGAGGCGGATGTCTCGCCCTCGGGCACGCGGGCCCACACGTAGATGGCGCCCTTGGGCGGGGTGAACTCGAGGCCGATCGCGCGCAGGGCGTCCGCCAGGATATCCCTGCGGCGCCGATAGACCTCGCACATCGCACGCACGGATGCCTGGTCGGAGTCCAACGCCGCGATGCTGGCCTCCTGCACGGCGTCGAACATGCCGGAGTCGAGGTTGGTCTTGAGCTGCCAGTAGGCCGCCAGCACGTCGGGGTTGCCCACCACCGCGCCGCTGCGCCAACCGGTCATGTTGTAGGTCTTCGACAGCGAGAACACCTCGATGCCGACGTCCTTGGCACCCGGGGTGGCGAGGAACGACGGTGCCACGTAGCCGTCGTAGGTGATCTCCGAGTACGCGTTGTCGTGCACCACGATGATGTCGTGCGCGCGGGCGAGGGCGACGGCCCGGTCGAAGAGGCCATCCTCCACCACCGCGCCGGTGGGGTTGTTCGGATAGTTGAGGTACATGATGCGGGCCTGGTCCAGCACGTTCGCAGGGATGGCGCCGAAGTCGGGCTGGAACCCCAGCTCGGGCACGAGCGGCATCGGCACCGGCTCGGCGCCCACCAGCAGTGGCCCCATGGTGTATACCGGGTATCCCGGGTCGCCGGCCAGCGCCGCATCACCCGGGTCGAGCAGGGCCAGGTTGACGTTGGCAATGGCCTCCTTGGCCCCCAGGGCCGGGATGATCTCGGTGTCCGGGTCGAGCGACACCCCGAACCTTCGCGAGTAGAACCCCGCCACTGCATCGCGGAAGCCCTCGCGACCGCGGTTCGACGGGTACTGATGGGTGCCGGGGTCCGCCACGGAATCCTGCATGCGGCGCACGATGAGATCGGGCGTCGGCGTGTCCGGATCGCCGATTCCCAACGAGATCACGTCCACCCCCTCAGCCTTCTTCGCCGCGATCTTGCGCTCGATCTCGGCGAACAGGTACGGGGGCAGAAGCCCAAGGCGCTTCGCGCCGACGGGTCGGGTGCTCACATGGCCTCCAGTCGTGACATCAATGCGGCCGACATGCGGCCCGAGTAGATGGGGTCGGCGGGACCGATCATGGTCACGCGAAGGTCGTCATCCACCGCGATGGTGAGGTCGCCACCGGAAAGATGCACCGTCACCGGGCTCTCCATGCCGTCCAGCCGCACCCCGGCCACCGCAGCCGCGCACGCCCCGGTGCCGCACGCCATGGTCACACCGGCACCGCGCTCCCACACCCGCATGGTGATCTCCGATGGCCCGTCGTGGCGGATGAACTCCACGTTGGTGCGATCGGGGAACCGGTCGGCCGTCTCGATGAGGGGCCCCAGCAGCGCCACCACCGAGTCGGGGTCGTCGTGACAGATCACCGCATGCGGGTTGCCCATGGACACCTCGGCCACCTGCACGTCGCCCGCGCCGGTGGCAAGCGCCTCCTCGCGCTCGCCCGAAGGGAACGATGCCACGCCCATGTCCACCGACACCACCGACCCATCCACCGCCACCGTCACCTCGCCGGCTCCGGTCAGCACCCGGCCGTCTGCAGGGAGCGCGCCCGCCGCATGCAGGTACCTCGCAACCATGCGGATGCCATTGCCGCAGTTCTCAGCCATGCTGCCATCCGGGTTCCAAACGCGCATCTCGGGGATCACGCCCGACATCACCACCTCGAGGATGCCGTCGGACCCCACGCCGAAGTTGGGGTCGCACACGAGGCGCGCGCGGTCGGGCGTGATCGGGAACGGCCACGCGGACGATTCGGTCACCACGTAGTGGTTCCCGAGGCCCTGCCACTTCTCAAAGGGGATTCCGTCGGCCACGAGGCGGCAGGCTAGACGACGCCATCCCGCTGCCGCCGCCAGAGCGCGGCGATCTCGGGCGCGGCGTCCCCGGCCGGGGCGTCGCCCAGGTCGATCACGTGGTCGGGCTGCATGCGGCGCATCCACGTGCGCTGCATGCGGGCGAGCCGCCGCGTGCGGACGCACAGGGCTTCTTCCAGGGCCTCAGGCGGCATCTCCCCTGCCCCGATCGCCCGAACCTCGGACATGCCGATCACCTGCCCAGGTCCCCGCGCCAGGCCCTCGGTGGTGAGGGCGGCCACGAGCTCGGCCTGCAGGCCCTCATCGAGCTCCCGGCGCACTCGCTCGGCGATCAGACGCGTGATGACATCGCGTGGCCGGTCGGTGAACACCAGCAGCACGGGCCGGCGGTATGGCGCGGCCCAGATGTCCATGCCGGGACCGGGGTCACCCGCGGCGGCGCGCTCCAGCGCCCGGGCAAGTCGCCGGGGGTTCGATGGGTCGACGAACGCCGCCGCCGAGGGGTCGCGATCCTCGAGCTCCGCGAGGGCAACCGCAGGGTCTGCGGCAAGGCCCTCGGCCCATGCGCGCACCTCGGGTGCCGGCGCGGGACGCATGTCGAGGTCGCAGAGCGCCGCCCGCAGGTACAGGCCCGTCCCGCCTGCGACGATCGGCACGCGACCGCGCGCGAGGACGCCGTCGATGGCCTCGTGCGCCCCCGAGGCATATTCCCCGGCCGTGGAGTCGTCGGTGAGCGCCAGGTCGCCCACGAGGTGGTAGGGCACCTCGCGGCGCTGGGCGTGGCGGGGGGAGTCGGCCGCGATCTCAAGACCCCGATAGCGCTGGAACGGGTCGGCCACGATGACCTCACCGCCGAGGGCCAGGGCGAGGGCGTGCGCCACGGCGCTCTTCCCGCTCGCGGTCGGCCCGAAGAGGGCCAGCACCTGCGGCGGCTCGGTCAGGCGGCGCCGACGGACTCGGGCACGCGGGCCACTCCGCCCGCCAGGGTGGTGGAGGTCGAACCGTCGATGAGCACCGGCACGGTGGAGCCCGCCGGAGCATCGCCGGTGAAGTTGACGGTGACATTGTGCGTGGTGCGCCCGCTCAGCCGCGACGGGTCGGTGCGCGAGGGGCCCTCCACGAGGACCTCCTGCACGCTGCCCACATGCCGCGCCAGGCGCTGCCTCGCGGTGTGCTGCACGGCATCGACAAGCGCGCTGATGCGCTCGGACTTCACCTCGGGCGGAACGTCGTCGTCCATGTGCTCGCCGGCCTCGGTGCCGGGCCGGGGCGAATAGACGAAGGTATAGGCGCCGTCGTAGCCCACCTCGCCGACCAGCGACACGGTATCGGCGAAGTCGTCATGCCCCTCGCCGGGGAAGCCGACGATGAGGTCGGTGGTGAGGGAGATGTCCGGCACCGCTTCGCGGATGCGCTTCACGAGATCGAGGTACCGCTGCCGGTCGTAGGTGCGACGCATGGCCTTGAGCACGCGTGTTGACCCTGACTGGGCCGGCAGGTGGATGTGCCGGCACACCTCGGGCACCTCGCGATGCACGGCGATGACGTCCTCGCGAATGTCCTTCGGATGCGGACTGGTGTATCGCACCCGCTCGATGCCCGGCACCCCGGCCACCGCGACGAGGAGCTCGGCGAAGCTAATGCGCTCACCGGCGGGAAGATCCCGGCCATAGGAGTTGACGTTCTGCCCGAGCAGCGTCACCTCCACCACGCCGTCCGCGGCCTGCGCCGTGACCTCGTCGACCACGACGCGCCACGGGCGGCTGCTCTCGCGCCCGCGCACCGACGGCACGATGCAGTACGAGCACACGCAGTTGCAGCCGACAGAGATCTGCACCCATGCCTGATGGGCGCGCTCGCGCAGCGACGGCAGGTCGCCGCTGAAGCGCCCGTCGAAGGTGAAGGCCCCCACGGCCTGGATGCGCTCGCGGGCGAGGAGCTCGCCGAGCCGGTTGACCTCGCCCGGCCCAAAGGCGATGTCCACGAAGGGGAAGTCGCGGAAGACATCCTCCTTCTGGCTCTGTGCCCAGCACCCCCCGACCGCCACCACCACGTCGGGGCGCTCGCGCTTGATACGCCGTGCCTCGCCGAGGTTGCCCATGAACCGCTCGTCCGCTGAACCGCGGATCGTGCAGGTGTTGAACACGATGAGGTCCGCATCATCGCGACGCGGTGCCTCGTCGTACCCGAGCCCTGTGAGCAACCCGCGCATGCGCTCGGAGTCGTGAGCATTCATCTGGCACCCGAGGGTGGTGAGGTGGTACCGCGGCATCGCACGGATGCTAGCCCGAGCCCCGCCGATGTCCCCGGTACGCCGTGCGCACGGCGCCACGCGCCGGGCGGCCTCAGGCGGCCTTGACCTCCGCCCCGTCGCCCTCGGCGCCATCAGCGGCCCCTGCGGGGTCGGCGGACCGTGCGGCATCCGCGGTATTCGGGGAATCCGTGGCCTCGGCCACGGGAACCACCTCAAGCACCTCACCGGTCTCGGGATCCACCGCGAGGGCGGGCGCCGCGCTGATGCCCGACGCCTCGCGAATGCGCCCCTCGATCTCATCTGCGATGTCGGTGTGCTCGATGAGGAACGCCCGGGCGGCGTTGCGGCCCTGGCCCAGGCGGTCGTCCCCGAACGAGAAGTACGCGCCGCTCTTGGTGACGATGTCGTACTCGATGCCGAGGTCGAGCAGCGACCCCTCGCGCGAGACGCCCTCGCCGTAGAGGATGTCGAACTCGGCCTGACGGAACGGCGGTGCCACCTTGTTCTTCACCACCTTCACGCGGGCACGGCTGCCGATGACCTCGGCGCCCTCCTTGAGGTTCTCGATGCGGCGCACGTCGAGGCGCACCGACGAGTAGAACTTGAGCGCGCGCCCGCCCGGGGTGGTCTCGGGCGATCCGAACATGACGCCGATCTTCTCGCGCAGCTGGTTGGTGAACACGCAGATGGTGCCGGCCCGGTTGAGCGTGCCGGCCAGCTTGCGGAGCGCCTGCGACATGAGGCGGGCCTGGAGGCCCACGTGGGTGTCGCCCATCTCACCCTCGATCTCGGCCTTGGGCACGAGCGCGGCGACCGAGTCGATGGCCACGATGTCGAGCGAACCGGACCTGACGAGCAGGTCGGCGATCTCGAGGGCCTGCTCACCGTGATCGGGCTGCGATACCAGCAACTCGTCGGTGTTGACGCCGATGCGACGCGCGTAGGCGGGGTCGAGCGAGTGCTCGGCGTCGATGAACGCCGCCAGGCCCCCGCGCTTCTGCGCCTGCGCCATGACGTGGTAGAGCAGGGTGGTCTTGCCCGACGCCTCCGGGCCGAATATCTCGACGATGCGGCCACGCGGAAGCCCGCCGATGCCGAGCGCGATGTCCAGCGGCAGCGCGCCGGTGGGCACGTAGTCGATGTCGGCCAGGGGCATGTCCCCCATCCGCATGATCGCGCCCTTGCCGAACTGCTTCTCGATCTGCGCAACCGCCGATCCAAGCGCCTCGCTCTTGTCCACCGTCTCCCCCTCGTATCCCTGTGCGTCCGAACCGAGTTTAGGCGCTGGTCCGGCGATATGGAACATATGTTCGCACATGGTCCGGATGTTCCTCCCCCGGGAACCTATCCCCGCGAGAGGCCCCCCGGGCGCGCGTGCGTGACATATGCTCGGCGCAGGTGTGACGGCTTGTGCATCCGGGCGTGGGGTCCGCACGGGACGCGTGGGGGATCATCCAGACCCCATGGCCTGCGGTGGTGCCATCAGCCCTGCAGGGAAGCCCTCAGCAGATGGAGCGCGATGGTGGACGACCGCATGCGGATGCGGTCGCGGTCGCCGTGCAGGTGAAGCTCACGCACCTGCACACCCTCGGGCCCGGCCACGGCCACGTACACCAGGCCCACGGGCTTCTCCTCGGTGCCGCCACCCGGCCCCGCGACCCCTGTCACTGCGATGGCCCACTGGCAGCCGATGTGCTCCATCGCTCCCCGGGCCATGGCCCCTGCCACCTGGGCCGACACCGCGCCATGGCGGTCGATCATCGCCGCGGGCACCCCGAGCGCCTGCTCCTTCACCTCGTTCGAGTACGACACCACCCCGCCCGCATACCAGCCGCTCGACCCGGGCACCGCGGTGATGCGCGCGCCGATCAGGCCGCCGGTGCAGGACTCCGCCGTGCCGAGCACCTGCCCGCGTTGCTCGAGCAGGGCCCCGATCACCTGCTCCACCGTCGACCCGTCGCGCGAGAAGATCGCGGCGGGGAATTCCCGTTCGAGGAACTCCACGAAGGCATCGGCCGCGGCACCCGGCGGCCGCACGGTTACCTCGAGCTCCCCGGCGCTCGCGCACACCCCCACCACGAGACCATCGCCCTCCGGATCACACGCGTCAATGGCCTGCATGAACTCCGACTCCACCACTCCGGCCAGCCGCAGCCCGAGGGGCGCGGCGCCTGCCCCGCCGCCGACGATGGCCGCCACCCCGGGAACGGCCAGGGCGGACTCCCACGCTGCCGCGCACTCCCACGGCGGACCCGGCAGCACCACCACCACGGTATCCCCCACGGGCAGCACGGCCCCGGGCGCCGTTCCCGGGGGCGGCAGCGCCACGGCACCGACGGGCAGGGTTGCCTGCTTGCGTGCCCCCCGCTCGCGCACCTCCTCGGAGGCCCGGGCAGGGACCTTCGCGATGGCCGCGCGCACCATCTCGAGCGCCCGCTGATCGATTGCCATGTCTGCCCCGGCGGCCAGGGCCACGGCATCCATCGTGCGATCGTCGTGGGTGGGCCCGAGTCCGCCGGTGGTCACCACCAGCTCCACGCCGGACGCCAGCGCATCGGCAACGGCGGAAAGGATCTCGTCGATGCCGTCGCCGACCACCGTGATGCGCTGCACCGCCACTCCGGCGGCGGCCAGCGATGCCGCCACCATCGCGCCGTTCTCATCCCTCACGCGCCCCTCCAGCACCTCCGTGCCGGTCACCACCAGGGCGGCGCGCACCGCCTAGCCCGCCGGCAGGCGCTGGGCCCCGGCCTGCGTGATGAGGAAGGTGCCCGTTCCCCCGGATATCGCGAGCGGCTCGCCGCCGACCCTGACCGACACGGCGTCGGGCTTGCCGATGCGGACCCACGCGGAGTCGCGGAACGAGAACGCGCGCGTGGCGCCGGGCACCAGAACGCCGCTGTAGAGGGTCTCCCCCGACTCCGAGCCGTTTCGCACCTCGAGGTAGCTGCCACGGTTACCACGGCCGATGAACGACACGTCGATCCCCTCGGCGGGCGTGGTGCCGGCCGGCGTGGTGATGGGCACGCCGGGATCCGCCTCGGTGGAGGTGGACGACGACTCGCCACCGATGCCGAGCCACGCCAGCAGGGCGATGCCGGTGACGCCGCCGATGGCCAGCCACAGCAGCTGCGCCTCGCGGCGCCGCGGGCGGTCCACGGCCATGCGACGCCTGCGGCGGGCATCCTCGATCGGCTGCCCGATGCCACCCATCCGGGAGTCATACTCATCGATCACCAACTGCGGGTCGATGGCGAGGTATGTCGAGTAGGCGCGCAGGAAGCCACGCACGTACGAGGGGTCGGGCAGCAGGTCGAACTGCTCGTCCTCCATGGCCTTGAGGTAGCGCGTGCGGATGCGCGTGCCCGCCTCGGCCGTGGGGTAGTCGATGCCCTGCCGCACGCGGGCCTCGCGAAGGCTGTTTCCGATCTCGAACAGAGTGCGAAGGTATCACCGCGCGCACCACGGCATGGACCGGGACCCGGAGGGGCCCCGAGACAGCCGCTGCGGCTATTCGTCCCTTGAAACGCCCGCGTCCGCTGCGGCGATGCCGAGCACCCGGGGGATATCCGCCTCGCCGATCAGCACGGCGCGCGGCTTCGATCCCTCATGGCCCGAGATCACCCCGAGCCGTTCGAGGGAGTCCACCAGGCGACCGGCACGTGCATACCCCACGCCGAGGCGCCTCTGCAGCAGCGACACCGATGCAGTGCCCTGCTGCACCACGGTGTCCACGGCCCTGCGCAGCATCTCGTCGCCACCGGCGTCCACCTCGGACCCGTCCACGTCGGGGCGCTCCATGAGGTCCTCCCTGATCTCCGGCGCACCCTGCCTGCGCCAGTGGTCGGTGATCACGAGGATCTCCTCCTCCGACACGTATGCGCCCTGCAGGCGCTGGAGGCGCGACGAGCCCACCGGGCGAAACAGCATGTCGCCGTTGCCGAGGAGGCTCTCGGCACCGCCGGAGTCGAGCACCACACGGGAGTCCACCTGCGAGGACACCGCGAAGGCGATGCGGGAGGGCACGTTGGCCTTGATCATCCCGGTGATCACGTCCACCGACGGGCGCTGGGTGGCCAGCAGCAGGTGGATGCCCACCGCGCGCGCCTTCTGCGCGATGCGGATGATGGCGTCCTCCACCTCGCCCGGCGCCACCATCATCAAGTCGGCGAGCTCGTCGATGACTACGAGGATCGGCGGCACCTCGCTGAGTCCCTGCTCGCGGCGGATGGCATTCCAGTCCTTGAGGTTGCGGGCGCGGGCGGCACCCATCACCTCGTAGCGCGACTCCATCTCGCGCACGATGTTGGCCAGCACCGCCGTGGCGTTCTTCATGTTGGTCACGACGGGCGTGAGCAGGTGCGGGATGCCCTCGTAGTGGTTCAGCTCCACCTTCTTGGGGTCGATCATCACCAGGCGAAGCTGATCGGGCGTGGCGCGCAACAGGATCGACGCCAGCAGGCCGTTCACGCACACGCTCTTGCCGGTGCCGGTGGATCCCGCGATCAGGATGTGCGGCATGCGCGCGATATCGAGGTACACGGCCTTGCCGCCGATGTCGAGGCCGAGCCACGCCGCGAGGGCGCCAGTGTCGTCGGGGAAGTCGCGCCAGATGTCGCCCAGGGTCACCACGCTGGCATCGGGGTTGGGCACCTCCACGCCCACCGCCTGCTTGCCCGGTATGGGCGCGAGGATGCGCAGCTCGTCGGTGGCGGCGAGCGCGTAGGCCAGGTCGTCGCGCAGGCTGGACACCTTCGACACCTTGGTGCCCGGGGCAAGGCGCAGCTCGTAGCGCGTCACGCGCGGCCCGGACACGGCGTTGACCATGTCCGCCTGCACGCCGAACTCCGCGAGGGCCTCCACGAGGCGACGGGACGTCTCCCGCACCTGGCCGGCCGGCATCTTCGACACCCCGGCCGACTTCCTCAGCGACGACTTCGGCGGGCGCTTCCAGCCACCGCGCGGCGAGGCGCCCGGCGCACCGTGGATGTCCGCCTCGTGGGCGCCCACCGCTGCCGCCGCCGGAGCGTGATGCCCGGGCGCGTCGTCCGGGGCGTCCGCCATCGGGAGCTCGACGGGGGTGAAGACATCGCTGCCCACGCCGTCGGCCCCGTCCCCGTCGATGGGGTCGTGGAACACGTCATGCGCCTCATCGGCGCCGAAGGGCATGGGCTCGTCGTCGTCCTCGGGGATGCCCGCGCCGGCCAGCGCCGGACTCGGCGGCATATGGCCGCCCGCGGCGAAGATGTCGGGGTAGCGGTCTGCTCCGTCCACGGGATGGTCATCGGCATCGCGGCGCGTGGTGGGCGCCGCCACGGTGCGGGCGATGGCCTTGGCCTCGTCGCCGGCACGCCGGCTGCCGCGCACGGCGGTGTTGGTGGCCGTCGCCACCCCCCGCCCCACGGCGGCGCCGGCAGTGGCGACGCCCCGACCCGACCCGCGAAGCGCCTCGCCGAGGGATGCACCGCTCATCAGCACCATTCCTGCCGCGATGCCGAGCACCGTGAGGATGTTGGCCCCCACGGCGCCGATGGTGCTGTCGGTGGCCCACCACAACCCGGCGCCAATCACCCCGCCGGTGGCCTGCATCTCGGTCATGTCGAACCAGCCCTGCGCGGTATCGATGCCTGCGCCGAACAGGCCCGACGCGAGTCCCAGCAGGATTGCCAGGGCAACCAGGCCCGCCCCGATGCGGAACGGCCTGGCGTCGAATACCGGGACGCGCACGATCAGGTGCACGCCGACGGCCACCATCACCAGCGGCGCCAGCCCCACGCCGCGGCCCACGAACATGCGGATGAACTCCTCGAGGTACCGGCCGGAGGCCCCGCCGCCGATGGACGCGAACACCACCGCGCCGAGGAACACCCCGAGGGCGATCAGCCCGAGGCCTGCGATCTCGCGGTAGCCACTGCCGCGGCCGCGCCCGGAAGGCTTGCGGGGCGTGCTCCTGCGGGTGGTCGACCCCCTGCGCGCAGGGGTCTTGGTGCGGGGCTTCGGGGCAGTTGCGGGCATACGGGACCATGTTGGCCCCGTAACCGGTACTTCCTGCCTAGACCTCCACCACCACGGGCAGGATCACCGGCCGCTGGCGCAGCTTGCGGTTGATCAGCGCGGCCACGGCGTCGTGCAGCTGCTTCTGCAGCACGTCGACCTCGTGCACGCGCTCCTCGGACGACTCCGCGATGCTCTCGGCCACGGCGTCGCGGATGGCGTCGATCAGCTGCTCGTCCTCCGCGCCGCCGAACCCGCGGGTGACGATGTCCGGGGTGCCATCGATCGTGCCGTCGTGGGCGTCCACCTGCACCACGATCAGCACCAGGCCGTCCTCCGACATGTGCCGCCTGTCACGCAGCACCCCCTCCCCCACGTCGCTCACGCCATAGGAATCCACATAGGTGATGCCCGACTCCACGCGTCCGGCGAGCTCGGCGCCCTCGCCCGACACCTCGAGCACGTCGCCGTTCTCGAGAACGAACGTGCGCTCGGGGATGCCCAGGCGGTTGGCGAGTTCGGCGTGCGCCATCTGGTGTCGCGCCTCGCCGTGCACCGGCAGGAAGAACCGCGGGCGCACCAGCTGCAGCATCCACGCCAGCTCGTCGCTCACGCCGTGGCCCGACGCGTGGATCTCCGGGCGGTCATCGGGGGTCACCACGCGCGCGCCCGATGCCACCAGGCGATTTACGGTCTCGTCGATGGCCAGCTCGTTCCCGGGGATCCTCCGCGAGCTGTAGACGATTGTGTCGCCCTTCTTTATGGTCACGCGCGGATGGGCGTGGTTCGCCATGCGCCGCAGCGCCGACATCGGCTCGCCCTGGCTGCCCGTCGTGAGGATGACCAGCTCGTCATCGGGCACGGAGTCGATCTCCTTGTCCCCGATCATCACGCCGTCGGGCACCTGCAGGTAGCCGAGGTTGCGGGCCACGTTGACGTTGCGCACCATCGAGCGGCCCACCACGGCCACGCTGCGGCCGTCGCGGTACGCGGCGTCCACCACCTGCTGCATGCGGTCGATCTGCGACGAGAAGGTGGTCACGATCACCCGGCCCGGCGCGGTGGCGAACAGGCTCGCCATGGCCGGGCCCACCGACTCCTCAGCCCGCTTGCCCGACACCGGCATCTCCGCGTTGGTGGAGTCACCCATCATGGCCAGCACGCCGCGGTCGCCCAGGCGGGCGAGGCCAGGGATGTCGCTGCGCCGTGACGGCCCGCCGATGGGCAGGTGGTCGAACTTGAAGTCGCCGGTATGCACCACCGTGCCGGCCGGGCAGGTGAGCGCCACCGCCACGCAATCCGGGATCGAATGGGTCACCCGCAGGAACTCGGCCTCGAACGGGCCGACCCTGCGCGGCGGGTCGCCCGCGGCGACCTCCACGAGCTCCACCTCTCCGAGGAGCCTGTGCTCGTCAAGCTTGCCGCGCACCAGCGCCAGTGTGAACCGCGTGCCGAGGATCGGCACCGAGCCGACCTCGCCGATGAACCACGGCACCGCGCCGATGTGGTCCTCGTGGCCGTGCGTCAGGATGAGCGCGTCGATGCGCGAGGAGTTCTCCACCAGGTAGGTCATATCCGGCAGCACGAGGTCCACGCCCATCTGCTCCGGCCCCGGGAACGTCACCCCGCAGTCGATCACCACGATGCGGCCGTCGTACTCGACGACGTACATGTTCTTGCCGATCTCCCCCACGCCGCCCAGGGGGATGATGCGCACCGCGCCGTCGTCGCTCATGCGGGGATGTCCGCTGCGGCGAGCACCGAGCGCAGCCGGTCCTGCTCGTCGGGCGTGGCCCGCACGAGCGGCAGGCGCACCACGTCCATCGGGATCGCCCCGGTCATCGCGAGGGCCGCCTTGATGAGTATGGGGTTGGTCACCTCGAAGAGCCCGCGCCACAGGCCTCCGAGCGAGCCGTCGATGGCCCGGGCGCCGTCGAGGTCGCCCGCGGCCGCGAGCGCCACCATCCGCTGCATGCGGTCGCCCACCAGGTGCGAGGCCACCGAGATCACGCCGTCACCGCCCAGTTCGAGCACGGGCATGAGCATGTCGTCGTTCCCGGCGTAGATCGCCAGGTCGCAGCCATCCATCACGACGTCGAGCTCGGACAGGTCCTCATTGGCCTGCTTCAGCGCCACGACCCCCGGAATTGCCGCGAGCTCGATGATGAGCTCCGGCGGCATGTTCAATGCGGTTCGCCCCGGGATGTTGTAGAGCACCACCGGCACGCCCACCTCGGCGATGGCCGACACGTGCGCCACTACGCCCCGGGCGGGTGGCTTGTTGTAGTACGGCGTGACCACCAGCACGGCGTCGGCGCCGATCTCGCGGGCGGCCTGCGTGAGGTGCACCGAGTGCGCGGTGTCATTGGTGCCCGTGCCCGCGACCATCGTGCCCTTCCCGCGGGTCTCCTGGCGCGTGGCCTCGAACAGCGCGGTGCGCTCCACGTCGCTCAGGGTGGACGCCTCCCCGGTGGTGCCGGCGACCACGATGCCGTCCGACCCCCCGGCCAGCAGCCGCTGGACAAGCGCGCGAAAGGCGATCTCGTCGACCTCCCCCGAGGCATCGAAGGGAGTGACGACCGCGGTGAGGACGGCTCCAAGCACCGCGGCAGCATAGCCGGAACGCGAACCCCCGTGACAGTCACCGCAGGCTGCTGGTGACTGTCACCCAGCGACGGCGAGCAGCGTACATCCCTGCATCAGCCCCGGTCAGGCGACGATGTGGTGACTGTCACCGTGGGCCGTTGGTGACTGTCACCGTTCCTAGGTCAGTCACCGTTCCTAGGTCAGTCACCGTTCCTAGGTCAGCGCGCCCGCGGGCAGGGGGTCGCGCGCCCGGCCCGGGGTGAGGAGGTCGGGGTTCGCCACGTTCCAGTACGCCTGCACCGCCCACGGGAGCACGCGGTCGCTGCCCACCACGCGGGCGAACTGCGCGAAGAGCGGGTCCGGCAGCTTGTTGAGCACCGACTGCAGGCGCTCGAGGATCCGGTAGCCCTTCGCTCGCGACTCCACGACGCCGCGGTACGCGCGCAGGGCCTCATCGAGGCGCAGGTCGCCGGTGCGCACGCGCTCGGCCAAGCGGCCGGCAACCTGGCCGAATACCAGCGCCGGGCGTATCCCCTCGCCCGATACCGGCAAGCACATTCCGGCGGAATCGCCCACGACGAACATGCCGTCGCGCACCGGGTCGGTGAGGGTGGAGGTGAAGAACCCGCCATGCACCGGGCCGGGGTCGCCCATGCCCAGGTCGTCGCAGAACCGCTCGAGGTCTGCCGAGAGATCGGACTCGCCGGTGTAGGTCGCGAGGCCCGCCCGCACGTGATCACCCGCCGGGAACGCCCAGTAGAAGCGACGCGTGCCGCGGCTGGGGCCCACGTAGAAGTGCAGGCCGTCGCCGCGATACGGCTGGCGCGATTCGATACCGAAGCTCTTGCGCGCCGCTCGCGCGGCCGACTTCTCGCGCTTGGGCGCGGCCGTGCGCCACCCCGCGGCATCGATGACCAGCCGAGACTCGAACATGCCGGCCGTGGTCTCCACCCTGCCGGCCCGGGCCGACGAGATACGTGCCCGCACGAAGTCGGCGCCTGTGCGCTCGTAGAGGTCACGGCAGAAGCGCCGGTAGTCGAACGTGCAGAACGGGAAGAACCGCAGCACCTCGGCGCGCCTGCGGGTGTGTATGACGATGTCCTCGTGCACCTGGTCGATGACCTGGGTCATCTCCATGTTCTCGAGGCACGCGAGCGGCACCGCCGACGCGGAGGTCTCCCCCTCGCCGATCTCCAGGCGGTCGATCACCAGCACCCGCCCGCCGATCTGCTGTGCAGCGGCCAGGCCGCCGAACGACCCGCCGCAGATGATGGCGTCGTACTGCTCGGCCATCAGGTGCGGGGGATCTCCTCGCCGGTCTCCGGGTCGATGCGGATGCCGTCGGTGATGCCCGTGCCCGGCGGAGCCCCCACGATGAGCCAGTGGCCCTCGCGGTCGCTGTTGTTCTGGATGCGCCGCGTGGTGTTCTTCCCCACGCGTACCCAGTCGCCGTCCTCGATCACTACGACGTCGCCCTCGATGAGCATCTCCTGAGGCCCGCCGGCGATCAGGTTGTAGAGCTCCTCCTGGCTGTGATGGCGGTGATAGGCCATCTGGTCGCCGGGATGGAACACCCACACGCGGCAGGTCATCTCCTCGCAGCCGGTGGCACCCGCGACATCGCGCGATGCCGGGCCCCCGCCCTTGCGCTCCCGCCGCTCGATGTCGATGCCGCGCACGCGCGTGTAGCCGTCAGCCATGTCGCCCCCCAGGGTCGGAATCCGGGCCGAGACTACTGGAACATCAGCGGGGCGATCCCCCGGGTGAGGCCCGGACGATCGGGCACCGCGCGCACGGCCAGCAGCACACCGGGCATGAAGCACTCGCGCGAGAGGCTGTCGTGGCGGATCGACAGCGTCTCGGCCAGCCCACCGAGGATGACCTCCTGGTGCGCCACCATGCCGGGGAGACGCACGGAGTGGATGGGCACGTCGCCGTGCATCATCTCGGCCGTGTGCGCCGCCGTGCCGCTGGGGGCATCGAGCTTGCCGCTGTGGTGCAGCTCGACGATCTCCGCGCTCTCCATGAAGCGAGAGGCCTCCTCGGCGAAGCGCATCATCAGCACCGCGCCCACCGCGAAGTTGGCGGCCACCACGAGGTTCGCCGGACCCGACTCGGCCAGCGCCGTGAGGTCGGCCATCTGCGCATCGGTCATGCCGGTGGTGCCCACCACGCAGTGCACACCAGCCCGCAGGCAGGCGCTCACGGTGCCGAAGGCCGCATCCGGCACGGTGAAGTCCACGGCCACGTCGGGCTGCGTGGCCGCGATGGCCTCGTCCACCGACAGGAAGAGCGCGGTGCCATCGGGCGTGAGGTCGGGGTCGGCCTGCGCCACCAGATCGATGTCGGCGGCCTCCCTGACGGCCCGCACCACCTGACGGCCCATGCGGCCGTTCGCCCCGGTGACCATCACGCGCGTCATGCTGCCTCCACGAGGTTGGGCGACAGGCGCGAGGCGGCCTCCCGCACGGCGTCGTCGTCGGGGCCGATCGCGGCCACCGACAAGCGGGAAGGATCCCAGAACTCAGCGGCGAGCGCAGCGACGTCGTCTGCGGTGACCGCCTCGATGCGCTCCACGATCTCGTCCACGTCGAGCAGTTCCGTGCCACCCAGTACCGCGCGGCCGATGCGGTGCATGCGCGTGGCCGGGCTCTCGAGGCCCAGCACCAGCCTGCCCTTCAGGTGCTCGCGCGCCCGGGTGAGTTCGGCGGCGGGCACGGGCTCCTCGGCCATGCGCACCAGCTCGCGGCCGATGATCCCGGCGGCCTCGGCGAGGTTCTCCTCGCGCGTGCCGAGGTACACCCCCACCTGCCCGGTGTCCGAGAACCCGACGCAGTAGGTGCCCACCGAATAGGCAAGGCCGCGCTTCTCGCGGATCTCCTGGAACAGGCGCGAGCTCATGGACCCGCCGAGGATGACGTCGAGCACGCCCATGGCATGGCGGCGGTCATCGGACCGGTCGAGCCCGGGGCCGCCCAGCGCCAGGTGGTACTGCTCGGTGGGCTTTGCGCGCGACACCAGCCGCGGCACGCCGGGGGCAGCCGGCTGCACCGCGTGGGCCTCGCCCGCCACGAGGTCTCCGAGGTAGCGCCCGGAGAGCTCGAGGAGGCGCCCCTGCTCGATCGAGCCACTGGCAGCCACCACCACGTTGCCCGCGGTGTAGTGACCCGCGTGGTACGCGCCGACGTGGTCCGCGGGAATCGACGAGATGACCTCGGAGGTGCCGATGACCGGCCGTCCCAACGGCTGGTCGGGGAACACCGCCTCGCTGATGAGGTCGTGCACCTGGTCACCGGGGTCGTCCTCGTACATGAGGATCTCCTCGAGGATGACCTGCCGCTCCTGCTCGAGTTCCCGGAACGCCGGACGCTGCACCATGTCGCCCACCACCTCGAAGGCACGCTCCAGGTGGTCGTCGAGCACACGGGTGTACACCACCGTGTGATCGCGCCCGGTGGCGGCGTTCACCTCGCCGCCGATGGCGTCGAAGGCCTCGGCGATCTGTGCTGCAGACAGCCGGTCAGTGCCCTTGAAGAGCAGATGCTCGATGAAGTGGGAAATGCCGCCCTCGGCGGCGACCTCGAACCGCGAACCCACGCCGATCCACACCCCGAGCGCCACCGAGCGCACCCCCGAAAGGGGCTCCGAGATGACCCGGAGCCCCGCGTCGGTGGTATCGAGCGCCCGGTCCTGCGTCACTCGGAGACGTCGCTCGTGGACATCGTCCGGCGACGTCGCGGGCGGCGGTGCGTGCTCTCGTCGCCCTCGCCATCGCCATTGCCGTCGGCCGGGGCCGAGTCGTCCGACAGCAGGCGCAGGCCGATGCGGCCGCGGGCGCGGTCGACTTCCTCCACGCGCACGTCCACGGTATCGCCGCGGTTGATGACGTCCTCCACCTTCTCCACCCGGCCGGAGCCAAGGTTGGAGATGTGCAGCAGGCCGTCCACCCCCTTGGTGAGCTCCACGAACGCGCCGAACGTGGTGGTCTTCACCACGGTGGCGCCCTCGTAGACATCGCCCACCTCGACGTCCTTGGTCATCGCGCGGATGCGCTCGACGCACTGGTCGGCCTTCTCACCCTGCACGCCGTACACGCTCACGGTGCCGTCGTCCTCGATGGAGATCTCCACCTCGAAGTCGGCCTCGAGCCCACGGATGGTCTCGCCGCCCTTGCCGATGACCATGCCGATCTTCTCGGGGTCGATCTTGATGGCGGTGATGCGCGGCGCCCAGGCGCTGAGCTCCTCGCGCGGACCCGGAATGGTCTCGGCCATCACGCCCAGGATCTTCAGGCGGGCGTCCTTGGCCTGCTGCAGCGCCTGCGCCAGGGTCTCCTGGTTCACGCCGGCGACCTTGTTGTCCATCTGCAGCGCGGTGATGCCCTCGGACGTGCCGGCCACCTTGAAGTCCATGTCGCCGAGGTGATCCTCGTCGCCCTGGATGTCGGTGAGGACGATGAGCTCATCGTCCTCCTTGATGAGCCCCATGGCGATGCCCGCCACCGGGCGCGAGATATTCACGCCGGCGTCGAGCAGGGCCAGGGTGGAGCCACACACCGATGCCATCGACGACGACCCATTGCTCTCGAGCGTCTCCGAGACCAGCCGCAGCGTGTATGGGAAGTCCTCATCGGACGGGATCACCGGGATCAGCGCCCGCTCGGCCAGCGCGCCGTGGCCGATGTCGCGGCGCTTGGGGCCGCGCATGAAGCCGGTCTCGCCCACGCTGAACGGCGGGAAGTTGTAGTGGTGGATGTAGCGCTTCGTGGTGTCGATCGAGAGATCGTCGATGCGCTGAGCCTCCTTCATCGTGCCGAGCGCGAGGAGCGTAAGCACCTGGGTCTCGCCACGTGTGAACAGGCCCGACCCGTGCGTGCGGGGCGCGATGCCGGTGTCGCACCAGATCGGACGGATCTCGTCGGCCTTGCGGCCGTCGGGGCGATGCTTCTCCACCGCGATGCGCCGGCGGATCGTGCGCTTGATCAACTGGTCGAAGGCCATCGAGAACTGCGCCTTTTGCTCAGGCGCGGGCTCCTCGCCGATCACCTGGAGCTGGGCCGCGGCCTTGGCGGCGGCCACCTTGTCGCGGCGCTCCAGCTTGCCCTGCTCGAGCGTGGCCTCCTCGATGGACGCGAGCGCCACCTTCTCCACCTCGGCGAGCATGGCGGGGTCGATGACCTGCGGCACGAAGTCCCACTTCGGCTTGCCGGCCTTCCCGCGCAGCTCGTCCTGCACGTCGCAGAGCTTGCGGATCTCGTCGTGCGCGATCTGCAGCGCCTCGAGCATGTCCTCCTCGGACACCTCATCGGCCCCGGCCTCGACCATCGAGATCGCATCGCGGGTGCCCGCGACCACCAGGTCGAGCGTGCTCTCCTCCATCTCCTGCAGCGTCGGGTTGATGACGAAGTCGTCATCGAGCATGCCGATGCGCACCGCTCCGACCGGCCCCTCGAAGGGCAGCTCCGACAGCATGAGCGCGGCCGACGCGCCGTTGATCGACAGGATGTCGAAGGCGTTGACCTTGTCGACGGACAGCACGGTGGTGACCACCTGCACCTCGTTGCGGTAGCCCTTGGGCCACAGCGGGCGAAGCGGTCGGTCGGTCATGCGAGCGGTGAGGATGGCGCGCTCGCTCGGGCGGCTCTCGCGCTTGATGAAGCCACCGGGGATGGCCCCCTTGGCGTACATCCGCTCCTCGACGTCCACGGTGAGGGGAAAGAAGTCCGTCCCCTCCCGCGGCTCGTGCGCGCCAACGGCGGTGACCAGCACGAGGCTGTCACCCGAGCGCACGAGCACGGAGCCATTGGCCTGCTTGGCCAGGCGTCCCGTCTCGAATGTGATCTCCTGGCCGCCGATGTCGGCGACGACGCTGACTGCGTCAGGACCCTTCTCTGCCATTACGTTCCTCATCCCTTGACGCCGTGCCCCGTGCACGGTTCTTCACGCGGCACCGCCCTCGTGGCGGTCCGCCGTCACGGGCGCCCTCGGCGCCCCGGTCCGCCTACCTGCGAAGGCCGAGCGAGTCGGTGAGCTCGCGGTATGCGTTCAGGTCCTTCTTCTCGAGGTAGCTCAGCAGGCGCCTGCGACGACCCACCATGGTCAGGAGCCCACGACGCGAGTGGTGGTCCTTGTGGTGGGCCTTCAGGTGCTCGGTGAGATGATTGATCCTCTCGGTGAGGATCGCGATCTGGACCTGGGGCGAGCCCGTGTCCGTCTCGTGCTGGCGGTGCGGCGCGATGACGCCCGCCTTGGTGTCCTTGTCCAGCATGTATGTCAACTCCGTGTCCGGCCACGGGGCAGCCGGAGCCGCACCCGGGTCACTGTGATCGGGCAGGGTATCAGGCCCTGGCCAGCGCGCGGGTGCGGTCGATGTCGTCCTGTACCTGGGCCACCAGGTCGGCGGGGCTCGGGAACCTGCGCTCGTCGCGCAGGCGCTCGACGAACTCCACGCGGATTCGCTGGCCGTAGAGGTCGTCGCCCTCGTAGTCGAGGATGAATGCCTCGAGCCTCAGCGGGGGGTCCTCACCCTCGGTGAACGTGGGCGAGTACCCGAGGTTGATGGCCGCCGGATATCGGCCGGCGGCCAGCACCACGCGCCCCGCATACACGCCGCGCGCCGGAAGGGCCACCTCGAGGGCCACCGATACGTTCGCCGTGGGCAGGCCCATCTCGCGGCCGCGCTGTTCGCCCGGCACCACCATGCCCTCCACCGAGTGCGGGCGGCCGAGCAGCGACTCCACCTCGGCCACCTGCCCCTGCGCGATGAGGCGCCGCACGCGGGTGGACGACACCGGCTTGCCGTCGTCGCTCATCACCGTTCCCGGGCTCTCGACGATCAGGCCGCGCGCGCGGCCCAGGCGCTGCAGGTAGGCCAGGGTGCCCGAACCGCCCTGCCCGAAGCGGAAGTTCGCGCCCACCACCACGCTTTCCGCGCTGAGTGGTGCCGACCCGAGCATCTCGGCGAACCGATCCGCGCGAATGCGCGAGAACGCCTGCGTGAAAGGCACCACGAGCAGTGCATCGGCCCCGAGCGCCTCGATCAGCTGGGCCTTGAACGCGGGCTCGGTGAGCACCGTCGGCGCGAGCTCCGGGCGCAGGATCGCCAGTGGATTGGGCTCGAAGGTGAGAACCATCGACTGCAGGCCCCGCTCGCGCGCGCGCTCGACGGCCCCGCCGATGATGGCCTGGTGGCCCACGTGCACCCCGTCGAAGGTGCCGATGGCCACGACCCTGCGCTCCTCGCCCAGGGGGAGGTCGCCGATGCTCTGGTAGCGCTTCATCCGGTGAGCACCACCCTGGGCTTCAGAACCCCATCCGCCGCCTCGGCCACGGCGAGCAGCTCCCCGTGGTGCGCGAGGGCGATCGGCCCCACCTCGCCGGGCGGCGCGCCCTGCACCCGCCGGCCGTGCGCTATGTCGGCCGCGGCGCGGTCGTCGAGGTCCACGCGCGGCAGGTGCCCCACCACCTCGATCGGCTCCATCCCGCAGCCCGGCGCCAGCTGATCGAGCGCGATGGCCCCGCTCACCGAAAGCGACCCCACGTCGGTGCGGCGCAGCTCGTGGCAGTAGGCACCGCAGCCAAGGCGCTCGCCGACGTCGGCGGCCAGCTGGCGAATGTAGGTACCCGGCCCGCAGCGCAGTTCGACGAGGGCATGTCCGGTCATCGGGTCGTAGGACACCAGATCCGCGCGCTCCACGACCACCGTGCGCGTGGGACGTTCGACCTGCTCGCCCCGGCGGGTGAGCGCATAGAGGCGCTCGCCATCCACCTTCACCGCCGAGAGCGCGGGCACCTGCTGCCGGCTCTCACCCACCATCGCTGAGAGAGCGTCACGCAGGCCTGCCTCGTCGGGGGGAGGACCACCGGCGGTGATCGGCCCATCGGGATCGCCCGATTCCGATCGTGCTCCCAGACGGAGGCCCGCGAGGTACGTCTTGTCGAGCCCGCTGATGAACGGTGCGAGGCGGGTGGCCCGGCCCACCAGGATCACCATGAGGCCTGTTGCGAAGGGGTCGAGCGTGCCGGTGTGACCGGTGCGCGGCCCGCCCAGCGCCCGCCGGCACGTGGCCACGACGTCGTGCGACGTGGGCCCCGCCGGCTTGTCCACGAGGAGCGCCCGCGGCGGCACCTGCACGGACTTCCCCACTCAGGCCCCCTGCTCGAGCATGGCGTCGCGGATGAGCGCGATGATGGCCTCGGGGTCGTGGTGCGACGTGAAGCCCGCCGCTGCCCTGTGCCCGCCACCCCCTTCGATGGCCGCGATTGCGGACACGTCGAAGGCGTCGCCCGATGCCCGGGTGGACACCCGCCATTCGCCGTCGGCCACTTCGCGGATGAGCGCGGACACCTGGGCGCCGCGTGCCGCGCGAAGCGCCTCCACCACGCCGTCCGAATCGTCGCCCCCCGCGGCCGAGATGTCGTCGCGGGTGATCACCGACACCACGAGGCGGCCGTCGAGCTCCTCGCGGACCGCGGCGATGGCCCGGCCGGCAAGGCGCAGGTCGCCCAGGGGGATGTCCTCGTACAGAGTGCGATAGACCTCTCCCGGGCGCACCCCGGCCTCGACCATGCGGGCCGCGGCGCGGTGCGCACCGGATCCCGTGCTGGCATACGAGAACCGGCCGGTATCGGTGACGAGGCCGACGTAGAGCGGCAGCGCGACGTCCACGGTGAGCTCCACGCCCAGGGCATCGGCCACGCGAAGCACGAGTTCCGCGGTGCTGGACGCCTCGCCGTCGATGAGGTTGATGTCGCCCCACGCCGGGGCGTCATGGTGGTGGTCGATGTTGATGATCGGGCTGCCGAGCGCGGTGGGGTCCTCATCGCACACGCGGTGCGACGAGGCCGCGTCCACGCTCACGAGCACCCGGTCGGCGTGGTCGACCACGGGGCCGGCCAGCACCTCCTCGCCCGGGGACAGCAGCCACGCGAGGTTCTCGGGGAGCCCGGGGCCCTCCACGTGCCACATGACCACGTCGTGGCCGAGCCCGCGCAGCACCCGCGCCATGGCGATCATCGACCCCGCCGCATCGCCGTCGGGCTTGCGGTGCGTGGTGACGGTGATCTTGCGCGCCCCGCCCCCGAGGGCCTCGGCGACGCGCCGCGCCCCTACGCGCTCGCCCTCGGGGCGGTCGTGGTGGGCGTGGTGCGTCACGCGTCGCCGCCCGCGGGTGGCTCGTCGGCCGGGGCCACCTCGTCGATGAGGGCGGTGAGGCGCCGCGCCCGGTCCTGCAGCACATCACGTACGAACACCAGGTGGGGGGTATTGCGCGAGCGGAGCGCGCGGCCCACCTTGCCCTGCAGCACCCCACGGGCGGCCTCCAGCCCCGAGGCAGCCGCCTCGGCCTTCCCCGGGTCGAGCACGGTCCAGTACACCTTCGCCCGACCCAGGTCGGGACTGGCCTCGACGGCCGTCACGGTCACCATCTGCAGGCGCGGGTCCGACAGCTCCGTGAGCAGCGCGCCGCCCACCACCTCGCGGATCGCCTCATTGGCGCGTCGCTGCCTCTGGCGCGGGACGCTCATTCGTGGTTCTCGTCGATATCGAGCACCTCGCGCTGCTCGGACACCACCTGCCACTCGGGGTCGGTGCCCAGGCGGCGCGATGCCTGATCGAGCTGGTCGGCGGCCTCCCCCGCCTCGCGGGCCACGACCGCCAGCGACAGCCGGCAGCGCTGCCAGAGGTCGTGGTGGTCCACCTCGGCCACGCTGGCGCCCACCTGTCGCGCCAGGCCCTGCTTCACGCGCAGCACCTCGCGGCGCTTCTCCTTGAGCGAGCGCGCCTCGGGCAGGTGCAGGTCGACGGTGAGGATGCCAACGAACCCAGCTCCCATCGGCGGCCGGGACCCCGTGGCCTACTCGGAGGGCTCCGCCGTCGCGGGCGCGGCAGCGGGGGGAGGGGCGGCGGCCTGCGCCGTGCGCGCGACCTCCTTGAGCTCGAAGACCTCGATCTCATCCCCTTCCTTGACGTCGTTGTAGTCCTCGAGCAGCACTCCGCACTCGAAGCCCTGCTGCACCTCGCGGACATCCTCATCGATGCGCCTGAGCGAGGCGACCTTCCCCGTGAACACCACCGTGCCATCACGCACGAGACGGCAGTTGGCGCCGCGGCGCACGGCGCCCTCGGTCACGTAGCAGCCCGCGATGGTGCCGAGGCGGCTCGCCTTGAACGTGGCACGCACCTCGAGCGCGCCCATGGGCTCCTCCACGATGTCCGGCTCGAGCATGCCCACCAGGGCGTCGCGGATGTCCTCGATGGCGCGGTAGATGACCCGGTAGGTGCGGACGTCCACGCCCTCGCGCTCGGCCAGCATCTTTGCCTCGGGCCGCGGGCGCACGTTGAAGCCGATGATGATCGCCTGCGACGCGGCGGCCAGCATGACGTCGCTCTCGTTCACCGCGCCCACGCCGGTATGGATGATGCGCAGGCGCACCTCGGTCTGCTCCACCTTGTTGAGGGCGTCCTCGAGGGCGCCGACAGACCCCTGCACGTCTCCCTTGATGATGAGGTTGAGCTCCTTGAGCCCGCCCTCCTGGACGCGCGCGAAGAGGTCCTCCAGCGACACCGGGCGGCGGTTCGCGAGCTCCTCCGTCCGCAGCCTCTGGCTGCGGACGGATGCGATCTGGCGCGCCGTGCGCTCATTGTCGACCACGCGGAACTTCTCGCCGGCGTCCGGCACGCCGTCGAGGCCCAGGATCTCCACCGGGACGGACGGGGTGGCGGCCTCGAGCGGCTCGCCGTTGTAGTCGAGCATGGCCCGCACGCGGCCGAAGGTCTCGCCCACCACGACGACCTCGCCCACGCGCATGGTGCCCCGCTGGACCAGCAGGGTGCACACCGGACCGCGTCCGGGGTCGAGGCGTGATTCCACCACCGTGCCCGACGCCTCGGCGCCCGGGTTGGCCCTGGGGTCGGCGTCGGCGTCGGCAACCAGCAGCACCGTCTCGAGGAGGTCCTCGAGGCCGTCGCCGCGCTGGGCCGAGACATTGACGAACTCCGTGCCCCCTCCCCAGTCGGTGGGGATCACCTCGTGGCTCGAGAGCTCCTGCTTCACCTTGTCGGGGTTGGCGTCGTCCTTGTCGATCTTGTTGATGGCCACCACGAACGGCACCTCGGCGGCCTTCGCGTGATCGATCGCCTCGATCGTCTGGGGCATCACGCCGTCGTCCGCGGCCACCACGATCACGGCCACGTCTGTGATCTTGGCGCCACGCGCGCGCATGGCGGTGAAGGCCTCATGGCCAGGGGTGTCGAGGAAGGTGACCTCGCGCTCGTTGTGGTGCACCTGGTAGGCCCCGATGTGCTGCGTGATGCCGCCCGCCTCGCCGGCCGCCACCTCGGTGCGCCGGATGGCATCGAGCAACGAGGTCTTGCCATGGTCCACGTGGCCCATGACGGTCACCACGGGCGCACGCGCCGTGAGGTCGGCCGGGTCGTCCTCCACCACCACCTCGAGATCAGGCTCCTCCTCGGCGTGGATGATGCTGATCTTGCGCTCGATGTCCGCGGCGATGAGCTCGATGGCGTCATCGGACATCGACTGCGTGATGGTCACCAGCTCGCCCATCGTCATCATGAACTTGATGATCTGCGCCGTGGGGATGCCCAGCGTCTCGGCGATGTCCTTCACCGTCGCGCCCGAGCGGATGTCGGCGCGCGGGAGGTCGGCCTGGTTGACCGGGGCCTGTACCTGTGCCTCGGCGTGTTCCTTGCCGGCTCCGCGGCGATCGCGCCTGTCGCGGCCCCCGCCGCCCTGGCGACGACCGGCCTGCGCATCGATGACCACGCGGCGCTTGCGACCGCGCCCATCGGCCCCATCAGGACGGCCGATTCCACCGGTGCCGCGTGGCGGGAGCGTGCCCGAGCGACCGCGATCGCCGGGCACGCCCGAGCCGGAGGGCCCGGCGGAGTCGCTGCGCGGAGGCGCAGCCTCCGGCGGCGGTGGTGATAGTGGTGGTGGCGGCGGTCGTGGGTCGCGCCGGGGCGCCGGCAGCACGATCTTCTCGGGCGCGCGCTTCGGCGGTATCCTCTCCTTCACCTCAGACGTCTTGTCCTCGGCGACCCCGCGGGGCCCGGCGGCCGGGGCCTCGGCGGCCGGAGGCGCTGCGGCGGGTGCGGGGTCCTCCTCGGCGGCGGGAGGCGCTGGGGCGGGTGCGGGGGCAGGAGCCCCGGCGGCGGGCGCAGCCTTCTCGACCGCAGCGGCATCCACCGGATCAGCCTCGGCTGCCGGGGCGGGCGCTTCCCCGCCCACGGGCTCGACAGCCGCTGCAGGTGCGGCCTTCCTCGCGGGCGCAGGCTTCCCGGGCGCGACCTCGGGTGCCTCCACGGCCTCGGGGGCAGCAGCCTCAGCCGCCGGCTCCTCCGCCGGCGCCTCGACCTTCTTCTTGCGCGGCGCGGCCTTCTTCCTGGGCTCCGGCTGGGGCATCTCGCCCTCGGGCTTCGGGTGCCGGTTCGGCGAGAGGATGTGCATGGCCCACGCGACGTCAACCGTGGAGGACGCCGTCTTCACGTTCATGCCGGCCCTCTGGAGGCGCTGCAGCACGTTGGCGCTGGGAAGGCCCTCCTCCTTGGCGATCTCGTAGATTCGCTTCTTCTCGCTCATCAGCCGCTCACCGCCTGCCCATCGCCCAGCTCGTCCATGAGCGCCGCGTCGGCCCGCACCTGCGCGCGGGCACCCCTCGCGAAGCCCCGCCGCTCCATCGCCCGCTCGAGGCAGTGCCGCGCGGCGCACGTGTAGAGCCCGCGCCCGCCGAGCATGCCGTCACGGTCGCACACCACCACGAGCGCGCCACCCTGCGGCACGGCCGTGAAGCGCACGAGGTCGTGCTTCGGCGCACGACGGCCGCACCCGAGGCACATGCGCTCGGGCACATGGCGGATGGCACGAGGCGCGTCACCCGTCTGACACCCCCCTTGCCGTCCCCTCGGCTGCGTCGTCGACGGCGGCGGCCACTGCCTCGGCCTCCTCCTCGGCCACCGGGTCGGCAACGATCTCCTCCTGCGGGCCGTCCTCCGCCACGTCGGCGATGTCGGCGTCCACCTCGGCCTCCTGCGCCTCCGCAGCCGCGGCCGCGTCGCCGGCCTCATCATCGGCGGCCGACGCCAGCGTGGGCGGGTTGGGCTGCGGCAGGTCGTGGCCCGGCAGGGCGCAGTGGCGGGTACCCGGCACGACGGCATTCGGGCAGCGGCGGCCGTTCTGCAGGATGTGCATGCACCGCTGCACGCCGCCTGCGAGCTCTTCCGAGAACTCATCGCCCTCCGCCTCGGATGCGAAGGTGGACTCGCTCTTGATGTCGATGCGCCAGCCCGTGAGGCGCGCGGCAAGGCGGGCGTTCATGCCCTCCTTGCCGATGGCCAGCGAGAGCTGGTCGTCCGGCACGATCACCGTCGCCTGGCGCGCCTCGTCGTCCACGATCACCTCGCGCACGCGGGCCGGCGAGAGCGCCTTGGCCACGTAGCGCGCGGGCTCATCGTTGAACGGGATGATGTCGATTTTCTCGCCGCGCAGTTCCGACACGACCATGCGAACGCGCGATCCGCGCGGGCCCACGCAGGCGCCAACGGGGTCGACGCCATGCACGTTGGAGATGACGGCGATCTTCGAGCGCCACCCCGACTCGCGGGCGACGTTCCTTATCTCCACCAGGCCGTCGGCGATCTCGGGGACCTCGAGCTCGAAGAGCCGCTTGATGATCTCGTCGGACCTGCGGCTGAGGATCACCTGCGGGCCCTTGTTCGATGCGCGCACGTCCACGATGACCGCCTTGATGCGGGCGCCGTGGTCGTAGCGCTCGCCCGGCACCTGCTCGCTCGCGGGTAGCAGGGCCTCCACGCGGCCCAGGTCGACCAGGGTGTAACGGTGGTCGGACTGCTGGATGATGCCGTTGACAACCTCGCCCACGCGATCGACGTACTCCTCGTACATCATCTCGCGCTCGGCCTCGCGGATGCGCTGCAGGATCACCTGCTTCGCCGTCTGCGCGGCGATGCGCCCGAAGTTGTCGGTGGTCACGCTGACGGGGCGGATCTCATCGGGCCCGTACGCCGACCAGTCGATGTCCGGCGGCGGCGGCTCAAACTCCTCGGGATCCACCCCCTCGGGGATCTCCGGCTCGGGGCGAGGCAGCGTCTTGAGCTCCATGCCCTCGGCCAGCACTAGCTGGTTCACCTGCATCTCGCCGGTATCGCGGTCGATGTCCACGCGCGCCCACTCCACGGCGCCCGGGGTCTTCCGGTAGGCGGCCAGGAGGGCAGCCTCGAGCGCCACGAGCAGGGTCTCGGAGTTGATTCCCTTCTCGCGCTCGATCTGCTTGATCGCCTCGATGATCTCGCGGTTCAAATCAGGCTCCTGCCATCACTCGCCACATGGAATCCTCTTCACCATCCGCCCCCGGCGCACCGCATCGCGCGGCACCACGACGACCCCCGCCGTGGTGTCGACCGTTAGGGCGTCATCGCCCACATCGGTGAGCGTCCCCGACACCGACTTGGCCCCGCCGGCAACGCTCCCCGGCTCAACCGCCAGCTTCACCGTCTCGCCGATCGCGGCGATGTAGTGATCACTGGTCCGAAGCGGTGGCTCCGGGCCCGGCGATGATACTTCCACGGCATAGCGGTCGCGAAGCCCGGCGTCGTCGAGCACCCGGGTCACCTGCGCGCAGAGCTCGTGATCCACGCGCACCGGATGACCGATGACCACCTGGAGCACCCCAGACCCGGCGCGGCCTCCCACGCCCACCGCGCGCAGGTCGACGTCGGGCAGGTGCTCCGCCAGGAGCTCCTCCACCTGATGCTCGATCGCTGTCGCCGTCTCGGCCGTCTGCGCCTCCGAAATTCCAAAGAAAAAGCGGGTCTCCCGACCCGCTCCACCGGGTGCCGCCTGTGTCCTGCCAGCAGCCCGGTTAAGGTAGCACACGCCCCCATTCCTCCGAACAGCCCCGAGGGCAGCCCGCATGCCCTCGGCGGCAGGGCGCCTACCCGCGTCGCGGCCCCAGCAGATCGCGTGAATCCAGCACCAGGGTCACCGGTCCATCGTTCACGAGCGATACCTCCATCATGGCCCCGAACACCCCGCGCGCCACCTCGATGCCGACCTCCTCAAGGTGCGACGCGACGTCCTCCACGAGCGGCGCCGCGGCGTCAGGCAGGGCGGCCGCGGCCCATGACGGGCGGTTGCCCTTGCGCACGTCGCCCACCACCGTGAATTGGCTCACCACCAGCACCGCGCCGGCCACGTCGGCGAGCGGGCGGTCGAACCCCCGGCCCTCATCTCCCGGGAACAGCCTCAGCGACGCCACCTTCGCAGCCATGCGCCGGGCCACCTCGGCGTCGTCGCCATCCTGCACGCCCACCAGCAGCAGGTACCCGGTGCCGATGCGCGCCACCTCGTCGCCGTCGACCGACACCGCTGCCCGGCTCACCCTCTGCAGCACCATCCGCACGCGAGCATCGTACGAGCGGGGCGCGGTACGGTGCCCGCATGTCCGACGGAGCGGCACTGGTGCAGGTCTGGCTCGATGGCATCGGCGTGGATGCCGAGCGGCTCGGCCCCGTCGACTGGTCCATCCGGGTGCCATCCGCCAAGCGCGGAATCGTGGCCGTAGCCGCGCACGCCGGCGAGCGCACCCTCGAGATGCGGGCGTTCTTCATGCGGGGGCCCGACCGCGCACACCAGGACGTCTACCTGCGCGCCCTGCGCAAGAACCTCGATATGCGCCACTGGCGCTTCGCGGCCGACGATGCGGGCGACCTCTGGATGGTGGCCGAGGCGGAGACCGCGGTGCTGGGTGCCGACGGGCTCGACGGGCTGCTCGGCCTGCTCTCCACCTATGTGGACGAGAGCTTCGAGGGAATCCTCAGGCTGGGTTTCGAGGTGCCGGACGGGCAGGGTGTTGGCCCGCCGCCCGGCGCCACCAACTACGCCAGCTTCGACCCGAGGCAGCGCGCCAGCTCGTAGTGGCGCTCGGCGCGGTCGTCCTCGCCCAGCCCGCGATAGGCCCGGCCAAGGCAGTAGTGCGCGTAATGGTCGGTGGGCTGGATCTCCACCGCGACCTCGAACTCCTCGGCCGCGCGCGCGAACTGCCGCGTGGAGAGATAGGCCCGCCCCAGGGCCTCGCGGATGGACGCCTTGTCGGGCTCGAGCTTCTTGGCCTGCTCGAGCGCCACTGCCGCTGGATGGAAGTCGCGCGACTCCATCAGCTCCATCCCCCGCTGGAACCACTCGTATGCGCCGACGCCCTCGTCCATGGGCTCCACGATACCGCCCCACGCGGCGCCCCGGCGTGCGCTGCGTTGCGCCGCACGCGAGCGCGCGCGGTGCGCCAGGTCACCCACGCGGGGTGCCTAGCTTCGAGCGGGCAGGGCCTCCACGAGCGGCGTCGCTGCGTCGAGGATTCGCTCGGCGCACTCGCGCTTGCTCATGCGCGGCAGCGAGTGCTCGCCCTCGCCCGGGCCGATGATCGTGATGATGTTGTCGGCGCCCTCAAAGGCCGCGCCCTCCACCGCCGCGTCGTTGTGCACCATGATGTCCACCGACTTGCGCTGGCGCTTGCCGCGGGCACGCTCGAGGCCCTCAGGGCCATGCTCGGCCGCGAAGCCCACCAGCACCTGGTCGTCGCGCAGCGCCGAGAGCTCGGCCAGGATGTCCGTGGTGCGCTCCATCTGCACGGTAAGGGCATCGGCCTTGCTCTTGTCGAGCTTGGCGCTTGCGGCGTCGACGGGCCGGTAGTCGGCCACCGCGGCGCACATGATGAGCATGTCGCAACCGGGGAATTCCGCGCGGCAGGCGTCGCGCATGGCGGCGGCCGTCGGGGCGTCCACGTAACGGATGCCCGGCTCGCGCGGCAGGTCGACATTGGCCTGCACCATCACAACGTCCGCACCGCGGTCGCGCGCAGCGGCGGCCAGCGCCCAGCCCATGCGCCCGCTCGAGCGGTTGCCCACGTAGCGCACGGCGTCGATGGGCTCACGCGTGCCGCCGGCGGAGATCAGCACGGTCTTCCCGGCGAGGTCACGACGCCCGGACCCTCCCGCAAGCACCGCCTCGACGGCGTCCACGATCGCCATGGGCTCCGCAAGGCGGCCGGGTCCCACCGCGCCATCGGCCAGCAGGCCGCTCTCGGGATCGACCAGGTGCACCCCGTCGGCGCGCAGCATGTCGATGTTGCGAGCCGTGGCCGGGTGCAGCCACATCGAGGTGTTCATGGCGGGCGCCACCACGACGGGCCCGCGGAATGCCAGGTAGCACGAGGTGAGAAGGCTGCTCGCCGCACCCGAGGCCATCTGCGAGATGGTGTTGGCTGATGCCGGCGCCACCAGCATGAGGTCCTTGCCGTCGTTGACGTCGAGGTGGTGGTAGCCCGGCTGCTCGGAATCGCCGAACAGGTGCGTGCCCACCTCGCGCCCCGACAGCGCGGCAAATGACGCGCTGCCCACGAACCGCTCGGCGGTGTGGGTCATCACCACGCTCACCCCGTGCCCGTGCCGCTGCAGGATGCGCAGCACGTCGAGGCTCTTGTAGGCGGCGATGCCGCCCGTCACGCCCATCAGTATCTCAGCCACGCCCGGAAGGCTAGCCCCGCCCCCGCCCGTGCGCGAAATCGCGCGTGCAGGTGCACGCACGACGCTGCGCGGCCCGGGGTGGGCGGACATCGTCCGCACGACCGTTCAGAAGGGAGAAGGGCGATGTCCGCCCGCCCCGGGCGTCCGGCTACGCGGAGCGCACCTCGGCTTCGATGACACCGACGAGCTCCGCAGTGGCACGGGCGATGTCGTCATTGAGGATGGCGTGGTCGAACTCCTCGCGGGCGGCGACCTCAGTGCGGGCGACCTCGAGGCGCGCCTCGATCTCCTCCTCGGCGTCGGTCGCGCGGTCGCGCAGGCGGCGGGCGAGCTCCTCCAGCGAGGGCGGCTCGATGAATACCGACACCGACTCGGGCCGCACGCGGCGCACGTTGCGCGCTCCCTGCAACTCGATCTCGAGGATCACCGAGCGGCCGGTCCCCATGATGCGGTCGAGTTCCCTATTGAGGGTGCCGTAGCGGTTCCCGGCGAACTCCGCGTGCTCGAGGAACGCCCCCTCGTCCACGAGGCGGGCGAACTCCGCCCTGCTCATGAAGTGGTATTCGCGTCCGTCCACCTCACCCGGGCGCTTTGCACGGGTAGTGACCGACACGGCCACGGCCAGGTCGGGGATGCCGTCGAGCGCCCCCTTGATGAGGGTGCCCTTGCCGGCGCCGGACGGGCCCGACACCACGAATACGCGCGGGCGGCGGGCTACCGGAGGCGCAGGAGCTCGACCAGCTCGCCCCGCTGCCGGTCGGAGAGCCCCCCGAGGGTCTTGCCCTGGGAGATGCGGCACTGGTTGAGCAGGCGGGTGGCCTTGACCTTCCCGTACTTCGGGGCCGCCACGATCATGTCGAACACCTTGGCGGTGAGCACGTAGTCGGGAGGCGACTCGATGACCTGGTCGACGGAAAGGGCGCCGGACTTCAGATCGCGCTTGAGCTGTGCACGCAGGGAGCGGATCTCATTCGCCCGGCGAAGGGCGTCCATCCTCTGGTCGAGAGAGCGCTGGGGTGTCTGCCCGGCCTTTGAGGAAATCGCCATCCGCGCGACTGTACCCCCCGGCACCCGCCCATGCCAAGAGCCGCCCGCAGACGCCTGACGTAGCTGTCACGCCCTGGCGAGATCCTGCAGCGCCACCGGCGCCACCACGGCCGGATCGACCCCCAGGGACTGCGCGCCGGCCTCCGCCGCCTCGATGGTGGTGATGCACGGCACGCCCGCGCGCACCGCCGCGCGCCGGATGATGGCGCCGTCCGCGCGATCCCCGCGGCCGCTCGGCGTGCACACCACCATGGCAACCTCACCCCCGAGGATGAGGTCGGCCACGTGCGGCGGCCCGTCCGAGATCTTGTTCACCTCGCGCACGGGGATGCCGACGGCGGCCACGGCCTTCGCGGTGCCGCCGGTGGCCACGATCTCGAGACCGGCCGCGTGGATGTCGACGGCCAGGCCGGCGATGCGCGGCTTGTCCTCGTCACGCACCGAGAGGAAGACGGTGCCCGTGCGGGGCAGCGCCTGCCGCGCCCCGCGCTGCGCCTTGGCGAAGGCCTCGGTGAACGTGGCGCCGATGCCCATCACCTCGCCGGTGGAGCGCATCTCCGGGCCCAGCACAGGGTCGGCCCACGGGAAGCGCGCGAACGGCAGCACGGCCTCCTTCACGGCCACGTGCGACATCGCGCTGCTTTCGGGAAGCCCGAGCTCGGCGATGCTCTCCCCCAGCATCAACCGCACCGCGTGCCGCACCACGGGCACTCCCGTGGCCTTGGCCACGAACGGAACGGTGCGCGATGCGCGCGGGTTGGCCTCGATCACGTAGGCCGTGCCGTCGCGGAGGGCGAACTGCACGTTGAGCAGCCCCTTCACCCCGATGGCCTCGGCCAGCAGGGCGGCCTGGCGGCGCACCTCGGCGTCGGCGTCGGCCCCGATGCCCTGGGGCGGCAGCACGCATGCCGAGTCACCCGAATGCACCCCGGCCTCCTCCACGTGCTCCATCACCCCGGCGATCCAGGTCGATTCACCGTCGGACAGGGCATCCACGTCGATCTCGGTGGCGCCGGCGAGGAAGCGGTCAACCATCACCAGCCCGCGCGGCTTCTCCTTGGCCATCCATGCCCTGAGCTCATCCGGTCCCGAGACGATGGCCATGGCGCGTCCACCCAGCACGTATGAGGGGCGCACCAGCGCGGGGTAGCCCACCTCCTCGGCAGCCGCCAGCAGGTCGGCCTCGCCCTCGGCCATCGCCCACGGCGGGGCCTTGAGCCCGAGCTCGCCGAGGAGGGCCCCGAACCGGCCCCGGTCCTCGGCCATGTCAATGGCCTCCGGGGATGTGCCGAGCACGTTCACGCCCGCCGCCTTGAGCGGGGCTGCGAGGCGGAGCGGCGTCTGGCCTCCAAGCTGCGCGATGACCCCCACCGGCTGCTCGGCTTGACAGATGTCGAGCACCGCGTCGAGGGTGACCGGTTCCATGTAGAGCCGGTCGCTCACGCCGTGGTCGGTGGACACCGTCTCGGGGTTGCAATTCACCATGATCGCCGCGTAACCCAGATCCTGCGTCGTCATGGCCGCGTGCACGCAGCAGTAGTCGAACTCGATGCCCTGGCCGATGCGGTTGGGACCCGACCCCAGCACCACCACCGACGGGCGGCCGAGCGGCGTGGCCTCGCCCTCGGTGCCGAACGTGCCGTAGTAGTAAGGCGTGACCGCGGCGAACTCCGCCGCGCAGGTGTCCACCGCGCGGTACGACGGCCGCACGCCGAGCGCATGGCGCCTATGCCCCACCTCGGCCTCGCTGGCCCCGGTATGCGCGGCGATGTCACGGTCGGTGAGCCCGCGCCTGCGGGCGCCCAGCATCTGGTCATGATCGATGGCGGCCAGGTCGCCCGGCAGATCGTCAACCGCGGTGGCGAGCGCAAGGATCTCGTGGGTGAACCACCGGTGCACGCCCGTGGCCTCGTGCAGCTGCTCCGCCGTGGCCCCGTGCCCGGCGGCCCACATCATGAGGTCGAAGCGGTCCCATGAGGGCTTGCGCAAGCGCTCGAGGGCCTGGTCCACCGAATCGGGCTCATCGAGGCGGGCATCGAGCTCGCGGGCGCTGAGCGCCTTGCCCAGCGCCTCGCCGAAGGTGCGGCCCAGGGCCAATACCTCGCCCACGCTCTGCATGTAGGTGGAGAGCGGCACGCGGTCCTCGGTGAGCTTCTCGAACGCGAAGCGCGGCACCTTGACCGCCACGTAGTCGAGCGTGGGCTCGAACGACGCCGGCGTGACCTTGGTGATGTCGTTGGGCAGCTCGTCGAGCGTGTAGCCGATGGCCAGGCGGGCGGCGATGCGTGCGATCGGGAAGCCGGTGGCCTTGGATGCCAGCGCTGACGAGCGCGACACCCGCGGGTTCATCTCGATCACCACCATCTCGCCGGTGGCGCGGTTGAGCGCGAACTGCACGTTGGCGCCGCCGGTCTCGACGCCGACGGCGCGCACCACCTCGATGGCGGCGTCGCGCAGCAGCTGTTGCTCGCGGTCGTCGAGGGTCATCGCCGGCGCCACCGTCACCGAGTCGCCCGTATGCACGCCCATGGGGTCGAGGTTCTCGATGGTGCAGACGATCACCGCGTTGTCGTTGCGGTCGCGCACCACCTCGAGCTCGATCTCATCCCAGCCCGTGACGGACCGCTCCATGAGCACCTGCGAGATGGGGCTGGCCGCGAGGGCATTGGTGACCACCGGCTCGAGGTCATCGGGGGTGAGCGCCACACCGCCTCCCTCACCACCGAGGGTGAAGGCCGGCCTCAGGATGATCGGGAAGCCCAGCGCCTCGGCGGCATCGCGCGCGGTGTCGAGGTCGGTGGCGATGCGGCTGTCGAGCACCGGCACGCCCACCTCGCGCATGCACTGCTTGAACAGATCGCGGTCCTCCGCCCGCCGGATGACGTCCACGTCGGCGCCGATGAGCTCCACCCCATGGCGATCGAGCACCCCGGCCTCGGCGAGGTCGATGGCCAGGTTCAGCGCGGTCTGCCCGCCTAGGGTGGGCAGGATCGCGTCGGGCTGCTCCACCTGGATGATGCGCTCGGCCGCCTGCACGTCGAGCGGCTCCACGTAGGTGCGGTCGGCCACCCCGGGGTCGGTCATGATCGTGGCCGGGTTGGAGTTGACCAGCACGATGCGGTACCCCTCGTCGCGCAGCGCGCGGCACCCCTGGGTGCCCGAGTAGTCGAACTCACCGGCCTGCCCGATCACGATCGGCCCGCTTCCAAGCACCATGATGGTGCGGATGTCCTCGCGGCGCGGCATCAGGCGGCCACCCGGTCGCGGAAGGCACGGAACAGGTAGGTCGCGTCGTGCGGCCCGGGCCGGGCCTCGGGGTGGTACTGCACCGACGCGGCCAGCACGTCGGGGGCGGCGATGCCCTCAACGCTGCCGTCGAACAGGCTCGTGCGCGTCACCTCCACCCCGTCGGGCAGGGAGTCGGCCACCACCGCGTAGCCGTGGTTCTGCACGGTGATCTCCACCACGCCGTCCTCGGCGCGCTGCACCGGGTGGTTGGCGCCGCGGTGACCGAAGGGCAGCTTCTCGGTGCGCAGGCCGAGCGCGTGCGACAGCAGTTGGTGCCCCAGGCAGATGCCGAACACCGGGACCTTGCCGAGCACTCCCGACAGTGCGTCGATCACCGGCACGCACGCCGCCGGGTCGCCCGGGCCGTTGCTGATGAACACCCCGTCGGGATCGAGGGCGAGGATCTCCTCGTCGGTCGTGCCCGCGGGAACGACCTCCACCCGCATGCCCGACCCGGCGAGCCCGGTGAGGATCCCCTGCTTCATGCCGCAGTCCACGGCAACGATGGTCGGGCCGTCGCCGCCCAGCGATCTCCGCGCGCCCGCGGCATCCACCGAGAGGTCACGGCCGTCGAGGTGCGGGTGCTCGCGCACCAGCGCCAGCAGTTCCTCGGCGCCCATCCCGGTGCTCACGCCTCCTCGCATCGCGCCGTGGTCGCGCAGGTGGCGCACGAGGCGCCGGGTGTCGGCATCCTCCACCGCCACCACGCCCTGCGCGGCCAGCCACGAGCGGAACCCGACCGGTCCGGCCACCCCGGGAGAATCCCCGATGCGGGTAGCGATCACCGCCCCCGGCCACACGCGGGGGCTCTCGAGCGCCTGATCGCCGGTGCCGTAGTTCCCGATCATCGGCGCGCTGAAGGTGAGGATTTGCCCGAGGTATGACGGGTCGGTGACGGCCTCCTGGTAGCCATTCATGCCGGTGGTGAACACCATCTCGCCCAGCGCGGTGCCGGACGCCCCTACCGAGCGGCACGGCAGCACCATGCCGTCCTCGAGCACGATGAGCGCGTCGCTCATCGCACAAGCGCCGAGATCGCCTTGAACTCCGGCCCGCCGGCCTGCGCGAGCATCTCGAACAGCACCATCTCGGCCGACGTCACATGCGCGCCCGCCCGCGCGGCCTTGTCGAGGCCCGCCTGGCGGTTGGCGGGCGTGCGCGAGCTCACGGCGTCGGCTGCCACGTGCACCGATGCCCCGCGCGAGAGCAGGTCGTGCACCGTCTGGTTCACGCACACGTGCGCCTCCACCCCGCACACCACCCAGGTGTCGCAAGGCGCGGCGTCGTAGGCATCCTCGAATCCCTCCACCCCGCAGGCGGAGAACCGCGTCTTCTCGATGATCGGCGTGCCGTCGGGCAGACGATCGGCGAGCGCCTGCACGGTATGCCCGAGTCCCTTGGGGTACTGCTCGGTGACGATCACCGGGCGGCCCATCACCCCGAAGCCCTCCACGAGCAGGCCGCAGTTCGCCACCACCCCGTCGAAGCCGTCGATCACGGGCGCGAAGGCGTCCTGCACGTCGATGATGACGAGGCCCGCGTCCTCGCGGGTGGCGAGCGCCGGGTGCCGGTTGCTCATGCGTCCCTCCGGTAGACGTCCTGGCCCCCGGCCAGGGTCATGACGATGCGGCCGGTGAGGTCCATGCCCTCGAAGGCCGCGTTGCTGGACTTGCTGGCATAGGGCCGCTCGCCCACGCGGTCGGTGGCGGCCAGGTCGACCACGGCCAGGCTCGCGGTGGCGCCATCGGCGAGGGTGGGGGCGGGCAGGCCGAACACCTGCGCCGGCGTGGTGCTCATCCTCATGATGAGGTCCTCCAGGCCCAGGCGCCCGGTGAGCACCAGCTCGGTGTGGCAGGCGGCGAAGGCCGTCTCGAGCCCGATCACCCCGAAGGGTGCCTCGGCGAAGGGGTTCTCCTTCTCGTCCCCCGGGTGCGGTGCGTGGTCGGTGGCGATGCAGTCGAGGGTGCCGTCCACGAGCGCCTCGATGAGCGCCTGGCGATCGTCCTCGCTGCGAAGCGGCGGATTCATCTTGAAGCGCGCGGGGTCGGGGTCGTCGCCCACGGCGTCCTCGGTGAGCAGCAGGTGGTGCGGCGTGACCTCCGCGGTCACCTGCACGCCCCGCTCCTTCGCGCGGCGGATCTCATCGACGGTCTCGCGCGCCGACACATGGCAGATGTGGATGCGGCCGTCCTCATAGCCGGCCAGCGCGCAGTCGCGCGCCACCTGCACGGCCTCCGACACCCCGGGGATCCCCGCAAGGCCGATGCGCGCCGACACGGTGCCCTCGTGCATCACGCCCGTGCCCGAGAGGCTCATGTCCTCCTCATGCAGCGTGAAGAGCAGGCCCGTGGCCCTCTGGTACTGCAGGGCGCGGCGCATCACCAGCGCGCTGCCCACCGGCACGCCGTCGTCCGACAGCGCGGCGGCGCCGGCCTCGGCCAGGTCGCCGTGCTCGGTGAGCGACTCGCCCTGCTGCCCGACCGTGATGGCCGGGATGAACCCCGTGGGCACCACGGCCTCGCGCGACGCACGCTCGAGCAGCGATCCCAGGATGCTCGGGTTGTCGGTGGGCGGCTGGGTGTTGGGCATCGCGAGCACGGCCACCACGCCGCCGGCCGCGGCGCTGGCGGTGCCAGTGGCGATGTCCTCGGCGTGCTCCTTGCCGGGCGTGCGCAGGTGCACGTGCACGTCTACGATGCCCGGCATCACGGTGAGGCCCGTCCCGTCGATCACCTCGAGGTCCTCGGGGTCGCCCCCGATGAGGCCATCCCTCACCACCAGGTCGCCCACCCGGTCGATGCCGGCGGCGGGATCGAGGATGCGCGCCCCGCGGATGACCAGGTTGGCGGGCTCGCCGGGACGCTGGGGGAGCCGCACGCGCGGGTTGGGGGCCACCGTGCTCATGCAGCCTCCAGGAGCACGCCGCCCTCGTCCTCGCCCGGCTCGCCGGCCGCCTCGGTCAACACGTCGTACAGCACCGCCATGCGCACCACCAGCCCGTTCGCCGCCTGGGCCTCGATGAGTGACCCGGGGTCGTCCACGACCTCCCCGCTGATCTCCACCCCGCGGTTCACGGGGCCTGCGTGCATCACGCGCTGGCCGGGCCCGAGCCGCGCGTGGTTCACCTGGTACATGCGCGCGTACTCCTCGAGCGAGGGCACGAACCCGCCCGCACCCATGCGCTCGACCTGCATGCGCAGCACGTACACGATGTCGGCATCCGCGATGTCGCGGATGTCCGCCGACACCTCCACCCCCAGCGCCTCGGCCAGGTGGCGGGGCACAAGCGTGGGGGGCGCCACCACCGTCACCCGCGCGCCCATCATGCGGAATGCCTGGATGCCCGACCGCGCCACGCGCGAGTGCAGCACATCGCCCACGATGGCCACGTGCATGCCGTCGAGCGATCCGACCTCCTGCTGCACCGTGAACACATCGAGCAGCGCCTGCGTGGGGTGCTCTCCGGTGCCGTCGCCGGCGTTCACCACGGCGGCGTCGGTGTAGCGCCCGGCCATCGCGCAGGCACCCACCTGGGGGTGGCGGATCACGAACACGTCGGGCTCGTACGCCTCAAGGGTGAGGATGGTGTCCTTGAGGGTCTCCCCCTTGTCCATGCTCGTGCCCTGGCCCTTGATGCTCACCACGTCGGCGGACAGCCGCTTGGCCGCCAGCTCGAACGACGTGCTGGTGCGGGTGGACGGCTCGAGGAAGAGGTTCACCACGGTGCGCCCGCGTAGGGTCGGCACCTTCTTGATGTCGCGATCCATCACCGATGCGAAGCGGTCGGCGGTGTCGAGTATGCGACCGACGTCCCCGGCCGTGAGATCCGCCATGCGGACGAGCGACGAACGCGTGCTCATGATCCCTCCTCCAGCAGCACCTCGTCGCGTCCGTCGATCTCGGCCATGTGCACCGAGATGCGCTCGTCGCGACTCGTCGGCAGGTTGCGCCCCACGTAGTCGGGCCTGATGGGCATCTCGCGGTGGCCGCGGTCCACCAGCACGGCGAGCTCGACCCTGGGCGGGCGCCCGTAGTCGAACACCGCGTCGATGGCGGCGCGGATCGTGCGGCCGGTGTAGAGCACGTCGTCCACCAGCACCACCGCGTGGCTGGCGATGTCGAAGTCGAGGATGGTCTCCCCCACCACCGGCACCACCCCGCGCCTGCCGCCGCCTAGGCCCACGTCGTCGCGGTACAGCGCGATGTCCACGGTGCCGAGGGCCGGGGCCTCGCCCGAGAACTCCTCGATCAGCACGCGCAGGCGCTCGGCAAGCGGCACGCCGCGCGTATGCAAACCGACTAGTGCCACCGCCGAGGTATCCGGGTGGTGCTCGACGATCTCGTGCGCCATGCGCGCCACGGTGCGGCGGCACTGATCGGAGTCGATCAGGACCTTCGCCATCTTTGCCTACTCCTTCCCGGCCTCACGGGACCGGTCTTAAAGGCTTGCGTCCCCGAGCATAGCAGGGCCGTCGGCGGCGGCCGGTTCGTCCCACGCGCCCTTCCCCAGCCGGTCCTGCACCGGGATGAGCCGCGGCCCACCCCGCTCGCGGAACGGGATCTCCACCTGGTCGAAGTCGCGCGGCACGATGACGCCCGGGAACTCCCGCTCGGCCTCGCGCCGGACCTCGCGCGGCTGCACGCGCGTGCTCACATGCGTGAGGGCCAGCATGCGCACGCCGGCGCGGGCCGCCAGCGCACCGGCCTCGCGCGCGGTGGTGTGGCGGGTCTCCATCGCCCGCAGGTCGTCCTCGTCGCAGAAGGTGGCCTCGTGGATGAGCAGGTCGGCCCCGCGGGCGGCGTCCTCGGTGCCGGCACACGGCCGGGTATCGCCCGAGAACACCACAACCCGTCCATGACGTGCCTCGCCCATCACCTGGTCGGGCCGTACCACGGCACCGGAGTCGAGCGTGACCTCCCCGCCGCGCTGCAGCACCCCGAACGACGGGCCGTCCGGAACCCCGAGGGCACGGGCGGCGTCCACGTCGAATGCGCCCGGGCGGTCGTCCTCCACCAGCGCGTAGCCCAGCGACCGCACGCCGTGGTCGGTGTGGAAGGCACGGATCACCGCGTCGTCGTCGCGCAGCACCTCACCGGGGCCGCTCTGCTGCACCTCGAGGTGAAAGGGCAGGCGCCCGATGAGGGGCTGCAGCGTCACCATCAGCTGGTCGAGGCCCTCCGGGCCCACAAGCAGCAGGGGCTCCTCGCGGCCGCGCAGCGCGAACGTCTTGAACATGCCCGGAAGGCCGAGGAAGTGGTCGCCGTGCAGGTGCGTGAGCAGCACCACATCGACGTCGGCCAGTCCCACGCCCGACCTGAGCAACTGGCGCTGCGTGCCCTCCCCGCAGTCCACGAGCCAGCGGCGCCCGCCCCGGCTCACCAGGGTGGCCGACGTGCCGCGCGCGGCGCTCGGCACCGATGCCGAGGTACCGATGAAGGTCACGATCAGGTCCACGGGGCGACTCTACGCGGCGTGTCTACACTCCCCCCGCGAGCGCGCGTAGCTCAGTGGATAGAGCACTGGCCTCCGGAGCCAGGGGTCGCAGGTTCGAATCCTGCCGCGCGTGCTGTGCTGGCCTGATGAACCGCCGCGCCAGGAGCGCAGTTCTGCAGTGAGGTCGATGTGGTGGTGCACGATGCGCCACTCACCGGCCTCGCGCATGAACACGTTCGTGATGCGGTGATGGACATCGACCGGGCTGCCGTCGCCGCTGCGGAAGCCCACGCCTCGCTCCACGCATGAGGAGAAGGCCATGTCACCACCCTCCCCCATGTGGATGTCCTCGGGGACGATGATCCCGCTCATGCCCATCGCGGCCTCGGCGTCGAACTGGCCGAGCACCGCCCGGCGGCCGACGAGCATGCCCCCGAATGGTCCGAGCTTGGTCACCTCGTGCTCCATCGCCCAGATCGCGTGCATCGGACCGGTGTCACCGGCGATGGTGGCGTTGAGGGCGGCATGGAAGGCGTCATGGGCGAGCTGGGCGCTCATTGCTTGCTCCTTCCGGGATCTCCGATGCGGCCGGCGAGCGTACCCCAGCGGTGCTGCGCCGGGCAGCGGACGCGCGGGTACGATGATGGCGTGAGCGAACCGGTGTGGAGCGTGGCCCTTCCCGAAGGCGCGGAGCGGCCTTTCATGGTCTGGGTCAACGGATCCCCGCGCGAGGAGGGGGAGCACTTCACGGTGGAAGGGCGGTGGCTGCGGTTCAGCGAGCCGCTGGTGCCCAAGATGCGCGCGCGCAAGCGCGGCCTCGGCAAGCGCATGGCCCTGCTCGCCGGGGTGGGCGTGTATGGCGACCAGAAGGCCGACGTGGTGGACCTGCGCTACCACCGGGGGGGAGCGATACAGCACGCCACCGAACTGCCGATAATCCCGCCTGAGCCCGACCCCGACACCGCCGGCGCCGAGGACTGACGCCGCGCTCACGCGGGGGAGCCGGCCGCGACGCCTCGCGCCGGATGCCATCCCGGGCTATTGCCCCGCGAGTGCCTCCGCGAGGTCACGATCCCACCGTTGCGCCGGTGCGAAGCCCGGCGGCGCAGTGACGGCCACGTGCTGCTCGGTGGCGATGGCCTCCACCACCACCGATCCCAGGCTCACGCCCGCCATCCGGGGCGGCAGGTGATCGGGGCGCGGAGCGTTCCGCGCGGCGCAGAGGTGGTGGACCAACTCTGCCTGCGTGGGCGGGTTCGGCTCGGCGACGACGTAGGTGCCTGGGGGCGCCGATGCGGCTGCGACCAACGCGCGCGCGGCGTCATGGGCACCTACCAGGGCGATGACGTTGTCCGCCGGGCCCACGATCCGGAACCGCCGCATCTGCAACCCCCGGGAGATGCCGCAGATGAAGCCGGACGGCCCGTAGGCCCAGGGCAATCGCACCACGCGCAGGCCATCGTCCCGCAGTGCCGCCTCGGCGGCGAGGGCCGGGCGCGCAATCGCCAGCGGGCCCTGGGCGCCGGCGATGGCACACGAGGCCATCACGACGGGACGCCCCGCGGCCAGGCGCCCGATGATCTCAGCCCCTGCCCGCGCCTCGCGCTCGGCCCTCCTCAGATGGCGCCCGCGCACGGGCGGGACCAGCCGCGGGAGGCCCACATGGAAGATCGCGTCGCAGTCGGCGACGCGGGAGCTCCAGCGGTCGGCCTCGCCGATGTCGCCGCGCACCACCTGGGCACCGGCATCGGCGAGGCGACGCGCGCCCTGGGGCGCGCGCGCCAACGCGACGACCTCGACCCCGCCAGCCAGCAGGGCGTCCACGAGGAAACCTCCGACGAGGCCGGTGCCCCCGGTGACGAAGGCCGTGCGCGAGGCCGTCAGCCCCCGGCCACCGCCGGGAGGATCGTGACCTCCTGGCCGTCCGCGACGTCGGTCTGGATGCCCTGCTCGAACCGCACGTCCTGCCCGGCCACGAACACGTTCACGAACCGGCGAAGCTCGCCGTCCTGCGTGACGCGGTCCTTGAACCCCGGGTGGTTGGCATCGAGCTCGTCGATGATGGCGCCCACCGTACCCGGGTCGCACTCCACGGTGCCGGCTCCGCCCGTGAGCGGGCGCAGCGGTGAGGGGATGCGAACGGTCACGCTCATCGCCCGACCTCCAGGGTCGAGGTGGCGGATACCGCGGCCTCGAACTCGGCGACCGTCGGGCGGATGGTCACCGGCTCCACCCGCTCGGCCACGGCGTCGAGGGTCTTGAGCCCGTCGCCGGTGATGTAGATGACCACGCGCTCGTCGCGGCCGATCTCGCCGCGCTCGGCGAGGCGCGTCAGCACCGCGGTGGTCACGCCCCCGGCGGTCTCGGTGAAGACGCCGGTGGTCTCGGCCAGCAGGGCGATGCCATCGGTGATCTCCTCCTCGGTCACCGCGTCGATGCCACCACCGGTGCCGCGCGCCACGTCGAGCGCGAACAGCCCGTCGGCCGGGTTGCCGATGGCGAGGCTCTTGGCGATGGTCTCGGGGCGCACGGGAGACACGAAGTCGACCCCGGCTTCATATGCAGCGGCCACGGGGCCACAGCCCTCTGCCTGCGCGCCGTTCATCGCGGGAACGCCGCCCTCCACCAGCCCGAGGTCCAAGAGCTCCGTGAAGCCCCGGTGGATCTTGGTGTAGAGCGACCCCGAGGCGATGGGCACCACGCAGCGGTCGGGCAGGGTCCAGCCCAGTTGCTCCGCCGTCTCGTACGCCAGCGTCTTCGAGCCCTCGCTGTAGTACGGGCGCACGTTGACGTTCACGAATGCCCAGGGGCGGTCGGCGGCCAGCTCCATGCACAGGCGGTTGACATCGTCGTACGTGCCGTCCACCGCCACGAGGGTGCATCCGTAGATGCCGGTGGCGATGATCTTCTGGTGCTCGAGGTCGGCCGGCACGAACACGTAGCTCTTCATCCCGGCGGCGGCGGCGTGGGCGGCCACCGACTGCGCCAAGTTGCCCGTGGAGGCGCATGCGGCCACTTCGTAGCCCAGCTCGCGGGCCTTCTGCAGCGCCACGCTCACCACGCGATCCTTGAACGAATGGGTGGGATTCGCCGTCTCGTTCTTCACCCACACCTCGCCGAGGCCGAGGCGCTCGGCCAGCCGCGGGGCCCGCACGAGGGGGCTGAGCCCCACCGGGAGGCCCGCGGTGGGGTCCTCGGGGGCGCAGGGCAAAAGGGCGGCATACCGCCAGATGGACGGAGGGCCGGCTTCGATCGACTCGCGCGTGACGGTGGCCCTGAGTACGTCGCGGTCGTAGGCCACCTCGAGCGGCCCGAAGCAGAACTCGCAGGCGTACGACGCCCCGAGCGGAAGTTCCTCGCCGCATTCCTTGCATCGCAGGCCCCGTGCGCCGGTGGCCCGCCCTGTCACTGCCGTCATCCTCGTCCTCCTCTCGTAGCCGGGAGTCCGAGGGCGCTTCGTATCGGGAAGCGCTTGCCTCGTGCATCTCCCAGGCACGAATGCCTGTAGGAATTGGCACCTGGCGCTATCGCGCTGGTTGCCGCGGTTTCAAAGGGCCTGTCCCTCCACCGCTCTTGATGCGTTAAGCGATCAGGACCATACCGGGGACGCTCCGCGGCGTCAATCGGGCGGTCCTCAAACGGCGTGACACGCCGTGTTCGCCGTCCGGCCCGCGCGGTTACGATTGGCGTTGAGAGATGACCGATCCCGCACCCGAAACGCCCGCTGAGAGCACCGACCCCTCGCCGCAGCCCAAGCGCTTTCTCTTCCTGCGGCGCAGGGAGGCCGCGGCGGCCACGGACCCTGCCGCGCAAGCCGCGGCAACCGGCGCGGACACGTCCGCCGACGCTGACATCACGCCTGATCGCATCCGTCCCGGGGTGGTCAAGCGTCGGCGGCGCCAGCTCACCGCACAGTACGAGCAGGGCATCTTCGACCTCGGCGGCCTGGCCATGGAACTCCACTCGCGCGGCCTGCTCGCCGAGGACGTCATGCGACGACGCGCAGCAGAGGTGACGGACATCCGAGCTCAGGTGGACGACCTCAGCGCGCAACTGGACCAGCTGAGGCAGGACCGCCGCGATCGTCGGCAGGCGGGCCGCGGCGGCAGCATCACGTGTCCGGCGTGCGGATTCCACTCGCGCTCGACGGCCAACTTCTGCGCCGCGTGCGGAGCACCCCTCAAGCCCGACGTCGTGGTGGTCGACGCGGTCATCGAGGAGGACCAGCCCACCACCGTCATCGTGGACGAGCAGGTGACCACCGTGATCGTGGACGGTGACCCGCAGCCGACCGCGGCCATCCCCCCGCAGGATGAGGACGGCGCCTGATGCCGGAGCTTCCCTATCCGGGCCCCGGAGGGGCGGACTCACCACACCCCAAGGGCACCGGTGCGGCAGGGCAACCCGCCGACGAGAGCGCTGCTGCTGCTCCGGAGGAGGCCCCTGCGCCCCAGCACTGCACTGTGTGCGGCGCCGAGCTCGACCCCGGCCAGACCTACTGCCTCGAGTGCGGTTCGCCCACCAAGGACGCCCCGCGCCTGCGCCGCGGCGGGGGGGGCCTGGTCATCGTGGCCGCCGGCCTTGCCATGCTGGGCGCCGGCGCGGGCGCCCTCGCATACGTGGCATCACAGGATGACGCCAACGCGGCATCCGGGGTGACCGGGCCGGAGACCTCGCGGGTGATCACGGTGCCCGACCTGACGGTGCCCACCACCGAGACCGACTCGAGCCTGCCGGGCGACACCACGGGCACCCTGCCGATGGACACCACCTACACCACGCCAACGGTGGACACCACGTCCACCACCCCGCTGCCCACCGACACCACGGCATCGGTGCCGAGCGGCATCTACACCGAGACCGGGCCGAGCGGGGGACAGACCACCAGCGAGTTCCCCGCCACGACCGAGCCGTACCCGACCGACACCTCGGGCTCATCCGACCCGGGCGGAACCGGCGGCGTGAGCGGGGATGACTGGCCGGCCGGCACCACCGGTTGGACGGCCATCGTGTCGAGCGTGCGCAACGAATCGGACGCCCGGGCAGCGGCATCGCGCCTGCAGTCGCAGGGACAGCCCGGAGGCGTGCTGTTCAGCACGGACCACCCGCCGCTTCGCCCCGGCTACTGGGTGGTGTTCTCCGGCACGTACGACACGCGCAGCGGGGCACTGGCCCAGGCGCGTGCCCTGCTGCCCCGCTGGCCCGGGGCGTACCCGCGCCAGGTCGGCTAGCGCGGCTGCTGGCGCGTGGGCGCGGGCTTCTTCGGCGCCACCGGTGCCCCGATGCCCGCCACCATCAGGCGCTCCCCGGCAGCCGGACGCGCCGTGAAGGAGATGCGCGCTCCGCTGAGGCCGGGGGGCACCGCGAAGCGCACGGTGGTCCACGACCCGGCCCTGGCCGTGGCGCGCTGGGACCGACCGCGCATCGATGCCGTGATGCGACCGGCCCCCCGCACGGAGATGCCCACGAACCGCGTGCGGGCGGCGGGGGTGAACGGCACGGTGGTGGCGGCGAGCGGGGAATCCTGCACGTCGAGCCCGCGGCGGCCCCAGCGCGCGGCCACCACGGGGAGCCCGCTCGTGACCGACCAGCCCGGCAGCACCTCGACCGGGGGCCCGATGGACCGCACGTAGACCCGGCGCCCCAACCCCGTTACCGGGTCGATCACGATGCGCACCGTTCGCCCGCGAATGGCCGCCACGCCCACGTCCCACGACCGCACGGCCCTGTCGGGAATGATGGTGGCCAGCGGAATGTCGTCCCCCCCCTCCACCGGACGGGCCCGGATGTCGAGCGCGGCGTTGGCGCCGGGCACCCCCAGCACCATCGGCAGCGACTGGGCCGTGGGCGGCACCGTGAATGCCGGGCCGACCACCGTGGTGTTGTCACCGGCCTCGATGATGGGCCCGCCGATGAGCGTCACGGTGGGCCCGATCTGGCTCCAGCCCTCGAGCCCGGCGACCAGATCGCCGTTGGGCACGGGCTCGAGACCCAGCGACGGCCCCAGAGCGGGCACCACCGATTGACTCGCGGCGAGGGCGGGGGTGACGGCGATGATGGCGAGGGCGAGCCTGGCGCGCAGGACGGGCCTCCCGAGGTCGGGGATAGATTGCATGGCCATGGTAGATCCCACCCGGGGTGAAACCCCCCTCGCGCTGGTCGGCGTCGACGTCGGGGGAACCTTCACCGATGCGGTGGTGGCCATCGGCGGACGCGTGCATGCCGCGAAGGTGCCCACCACTCCCGACGACCAGGGCGAGGGCGTGATCCGCGCCGTGCGGGCCGCGCTGGATGCGGCCGGGATCGAACCCGGTGCGGTGGGGCGGATCGCGCACGGCATGACCGTGGGCACCAACGCGATGCTCGAGGGCACCGGGGCCCGCACGGTCCTGGTGGCCACGGAGGGCCTGGAGGACGTCCTGGAGCTACGCCGCCAGGACCGTGCCTCGCTGTACCGGCTGGACGCGCACCACCCGCCCCCGCTCGTGCCCCCTGATCGCGTCGTCGCCGCGCGCGAGCGCGTGGGAGCCGACGGGGTGGTCACGCCGCTCACGCCCGATGCCCTGGACGCCGTGGCGAGCAGCGTGAGGGCCTTGGCCCCCGAGGCGGTGGCGGTGGGGCTGCTGTTCTCATACGCGGAGCCCGGCCATGAGCAGGCGATCGCGGCGCGCCTGCGCGCGGATCTGCCGGGGGTGCACGTGTGCACCTCGAGCGACGTGCTGCCCGAGGTGCGCGAGTACGAGCGCATCGCCACCACGGCGCTCGACGCCTATCTCACCCCCGTGCTGGCCGAGTACCTCGAGGCGCTGGGCGCCCGGGCCGCACGCGAGGGCCTGCCCGCCCCCGCCATCATGCAGTCGAGCGGCGGACTGATGCCGCTGCACGATGCCGCCGCCCACGCGTCACGCACGGTGCTCTCAGGCCCCGCGGGGGGCGTGATGGGGGCTGCGGACGTCGCCCGCGCCGATGGCGCCGGCGTGGCCCTGGCCTTCGACATGGGCGGCACCTCATGCGATGTCGCGCTCATCACCGACGGACGCCCCGGCCGCGCGCACGGCAACGTGGTGGTGGGGCACCCGGTGCACCTGCCGATGCTCGACATCGAGACGGTCTCTGCGGGCGGGGGGAGCATCGCGTGGGCAGACGCCGGGGGTGCGCTGCGCGTGGGACCCCGCTCGGCCGGCGCCCTGCCGGGTCCGGCCGCGTACGGCCGCGGGGGCACCGCACCCACGGTCACCGACGCCAACGTCGTGCTCGGCCGGGTGGCAGGCGACCTCGGGGTGGGCGGCACCGTCACCCTGCAAAAGACGCCGGCGCACGACGCCGTGTCGTCACTCGCCGCCGAGCTCGGCCTGCCGGTGGACGACTGCGCGCGCGGCATCGTGGAGGTCGCCGTGCAGGAGATGGTGTCCGCGCTGCACGTGGTGAGCGTGGAGCGGGGCGTCGACCCGCGGGCGGGCGTGCTCATCGCATTCGGCGGCGCAGGCCCGTTGCACGCCTGCGCGGTGGCGGATGGCCTCGGTATGGATCGCATCACCTGCCCCGCGACCGCCGGGGTGCTCGCGGCCCTCGGCATGGTGGTGGCCGGGGAGCGCCGCGACTACGTGCAGAGCGTCCTGCTTCCGACCGAGGATACCGGCGGGCTCGCCGCTGCAATGGAGCCGCTCGCGCAGCGCGCGCGGGCTGAGCTGCCGCAGGGCCGCCTCGAGGCCCGTGCGGACTGCCGCTACGTCGGCCAGAGCCATGCGCTTACGGTGCCGTGGGATCCCCGGGACTCCGCCGCGGCACTCGAGGATTCCTTCCATGCGGCGCACGCACAGGCCGCCGGGCGCGCCATGCGCGGCGTGCCCGTGGAGGTGGTGTCGGTGCGCCTGGCCACGATCACGGACGGCCCGCCGCTCGACCTGCACGGACCCGATGACCCGGTTGCCCTGCATGAGGGGCCGGCCTCGATACCCATGTCAGGGGCCACCTGCTGGGTGGCACCGGGCTGGCGCGCGGTGGAGCATGCAGACGGCACCATCCGCATGGAGCGACTGTGAGCGGCCTCGACCCGATCGCGCTGCAGGTGTGGGGCGCAGCCCTGCGCGCCGTGGCCGACGAGATGCAGGCGGCGCTCGTGAGGTCGGCCTTCAGCGTGACCATCAAGGAGCGACGCGACTGCAGCACCGCGCTGTTCGACGCGCAGGGGCGCATGGTGGCCCAGGCCGACTCGATCCCGGTGCACCTGGGCGCCATGCCCGAGGCCGTCGAGGCCGTGATGGCCACGGGAGCCGCCCCCGGCGAGGCATGGATCGTGAACGACCCGTTCACCGGCGGAACCCACCTGCCCGACCTCACGATCGTGTCGCCGGTGAACATCGGTGGGCGCGTGGTGGCCCACGCGGTCACGCGCGCGCACCACGCCGACGTGGGAGGCATGACGCCGGGGTCGATGCCCGCGGGGGCGCGGGAGCTGCTGCAGGAGGGGCTGGTGATCCCGCCGGTGCGCATCGCCACCGCCGCCGGACCGGAGCAGGGCGTAATGGACATCATCGTCGCCAACTCGCGCGCGCCCGCCGAGCGCCACGGCGACATCGCCGCGCAGCTGGCCGCCCACGACCTGGCGCAGCGGCGCCTCGATGACCTCTGCGCCCGCCGCGGGGGGCCGGATGCGCTCGCCGTGGCCATGGACGCGCTGCTCGCGTACGCCGAGCGGCGCACCCGGGCATCCATCGCCGCGATGCCGGATGGCGAGTGGTCTGCCGCCGAGGCCATCGAGGGCGATGGCGTCACCGATGAGGACATCGTCATCCGGGTTCGCGTGGCGATCAGCGCGGATACCATGACGGTGGACTTCACGGGAACCGACGCTGCCGGACCCGGCAACCTCAACTGCCCCATCGCGGTCACCCGGTCGTCGGTGTTCTTCGCCGTGCGCGTGGCCACCGACCCGGACATCCCCGCGTCAGCCGGCGCATATGCGCCCGTCCGCATCGTCGCGCCCCCCGGCACGCTGGTGAATGCCCCCCCGGGGTCGGCTGTGGCGGCGGGCAACGTGGAGGCATCGAGCCGCATCGCCGATGCGGTGCTCGCGGCGCTTGCCGGCCCCGCCGACGTGCCGGCCCAGGGGCAGGGAACCATGAACAACCTCACGCTCGGTTTCGCGGGCCGCGTGTACTTCGAGACCCTCGGCGGCGGGCAGGGGGCGTCCTCACGGGCGGATGGGCCGTCGGCGGTGCACGTGGCCATGAGCAACACCCTGAACACGCCCGTGGAGGCCCTGGAGCTCGCGATGCCCGTGCGGGTGGAGCGCTACGCCGTGCGCCGCGGCTCGGGAGGGGGCGGCGCCCGACGCGGCGGCGACGGGGTGGTGCGCCGCCTCGTTGTGCTCGAGCCGGCCGACGTGTCCCTCATCGCGGAGCGCCGTCGCAGCGCGCCGCGCGGATCGGTGGGCGGTGGCGACGCGATGCGCGGCGAGACGCTGGTGGACGGCGTCATCGTGCCGGGCAAGTGGCGCGGGCGCCTGCCCGCCGGGTCGGTCGTGGAGCAGCGCACCCCGGGCGGCGGGGGCCACGGCACCCCGGCCTAGTTACTTCGCGAGGTCAATACCCACCACGACCACCGCGTCCGCGGTGCCGATACGCCCCTGCGCCAGCGCGTTGACGGGCACCGCCCTGGTGATGCCGAGGTCCTCGGCCAGGTTCCAGGCCACCTCCTTGCGGCCGGTCACGTACTGCACCTCGGACTTGGTGAGGTCCTGCTTCGTGGCGTTGTCCACCACCCCGAGCGTGTAGCCGTCGGCCTGCACGCGCGGTGCCACCTTGTTTGCGGCAGCCCCGGTGATGTCGCTGGCATTGAGCACGGCAACGGTGTACGCCGCCTTGTTGGCAAGGGGCGGGATGTCCTCGGGCACCTCCCCGGTGTCCCCCACGGTCGCCGTGGTCTGCGTCCCGGCGGACGGCCCGGGGGTGCTGCTGCCGTCGCCGCGCAGGAAGAACCACCATCCGCCGAGGCCGATTATCGTCAGGGCGAGCAAGACGGCGATGCCCACCAGGAACCCGCGCCCCGATGATTCCTCGGGCGCCCGCGCGCGCTTCGCCGGTGCCGGCGGCGGCACCTCGTGGTCGCCGGCTGCGCGATCGGGGGCCGGTGCGCCCCCTGCCGCCGCGGCCCCTGCGGCGGCGGCCCCGGCCTGGGTCCGCGCGCGAGCCTGCGCGCGCGCGGTCGGCGGACGGGCCGGCTCGGCGGGCTGGTCGGCAGCGGGTGCCTCGGGCGCCGGCGCGGCCGCCACGGCCCCGGCCGTGAGGGCACGCACGCGCTCGAGCGAGGGAGCGGCAGCCGGGGGAACCGGCGGACCGATGCGGTCCTCGAGTTCCCGTATCGAGCGACCCTGCCGGAGGATGATGACGGCTAGCACCACGAAGGCGACGAGCCCCACTCCGGCGGCCGCCATGATGATGATGTCGACCGCGTCCACTTGGGGTGGACGCTACCAGCAGCGCGGGACGGTCAGGTGCCCGGCGTCACGCGATAGGCATCGAACACCGAGTCGACATTGCGCAACTGGCTGGTGAGCGCGCGGAGGGTGTCGATGTCGGCCATTTCGAGCACGAACCGGTGCCGGGCCATGTGATCCTCGACCTGGCAGTTGGCGCCGAGGATGTTCACCCCGTTCTCCGCGATGGTGCGTGAGATGTCCTCCAGCAACCGGTGGCGATCCCAGGCCTCCACGGCGAGTTCCACGCGGAACGACTGGCGGCTTTCCCCTCCCCATGCCACGGGGGTGAAGCGCTCGGGGCTCCGCATGAGGGCGCGGGCGTTGGGGCAGTCCCCGCGGTGGATCGTGATGCCGCGACCCAGCGAGATATAGCCCACGATGTCGTCGCCGGGAACCGCCTTACAGCACTTGGCGAGCCGCACCAGCACGTCGGCCACACCCTCGATCTCGATGCCGAGGTCGCTCGACGGCGTGACCTCGCGACTGCGCCCCTCGCGCATGTCGGGCAGCGCCGGCTCGGGATCCACCGCGCCCTCGTCCGTCTTGAGCCGGGAGATGATCTTGTTGACCACCACCTGCACGGAGGCCTTGCCCGACCCCAGGGAGACGTAGAAGTCCTGGGCACGCTTGAAGCCCATGTCCTGGATGACCTGGGCGAAGAGCGGCGAGCCGACGATGCGCTGGCTGGGCAGCCCCGCCTTGCGCAGGGCGTCCTGCAGCTGCTCGCGCCCGTGATGCTCGGCATCCTCGCGCTGCTCCCGGCTGAAGAACGACCGGATCTTCGAACGGGCCTTGGAGGTCTGCACCACGCCGAGCCAGTCGCGCGAGGGCCCGCGCGGCGACTTAGAGGTAAGTACCTCCACGAAGTCGCCCGACTCCAGCTCGTGCGTGAGCGGCACGATGCGGCCGTTGACCTTGGCTCCCACGCAGCGGTGCCCGACGTCGGTATGTACGTCGTAGGCGAAGTCGAGAGGGGTGGATCCCGCAGGCAGCGCCCGCACCTCGCCCTTGGGCGTGAACACGTACACCTCGGCCGAGTAGAGGTCGCTGCGCAGCGTGTCCATGAACTCGCCCGGATCCGACGTGTCCTGCTGCCAGTCCATCATCCCCGCGAGCCATCCGAGCTTGTCGTCCGCAGCCGCGGCGCCCGACGCGCCGGCCAGGCCGCGCGACTCCTCCTTGTAGAGCCAGTGCGCGGCCACGCCGTACTCGGCCGTGTGGTGCATCTCGGGCGTGCGGATCTGTATCTCGAGCGGGCTGCCGTGCGGGCCGATGACCGTGGTGTGCAGGGACTGGTACATATTGAGCCGCGGCATGGCGATGAAGTCCTTGAACCGCCCGGGCATGGGCTTCCAGAGCGAGTGGATGATGCCGACCGCGCCGTAGCAGTCCTTCACCGACTCAACGATCACCCGCATCGCGGTGAGATCGTAGATCTCGTTGAACTCCTTGCCATTGCGGGTCATCTTCTCGTAGATCGAGTAGAAGTGCTTCGCCCGGCCCACGATCTCCACGGGCTCGATTCCCACCGCCCTGAGCTCACCGCGCAGGATCTCCCCCGCCTCGGCCACGTACTCCTCGCGGTCGGCACGGCGCTGGTTGACCATCTGCTGGATCTCGGCGTAGCGCTTGGGATGCAGCGCCGCGAAGGCAAGGTCCTCGAGCTCCCACTTGAGCGAGTGGATTCCAAGGCGGTGCGCGAGCGGGGCATACACCTCGAGGGTCTCGCGGCCCTTCTGCATCTGCTTCGACTTGCTCATGTACGAGAGCGTGCGCATGTTGTGCAGCCGATCGCACAGCTTCACCAGCAGCACGCGGATGTCGGATGACATCGAGATGATGAGCTTGCGGTAGTTCTCGGCCTGCCGCTCCTCCTGGCTCTCGAAGTGGATGCGCGTGAGCTTGGTCACGCCGTCCACGAGCGCGGCCACCTGCGGCCCGAACGCCGCCTCGATGTCCTCGCGGGATGCCCCGGTGTCCTCCACCACGTCGTGCAGCAGCGCGGCCTGGATGGTCTCCGGGTCGAGGCCGAGGCCGGCGGCGATTCGCGCCACACCCAGGGGGTGCGTGATGTAGGGCTCGCCCGAGTGCCGCATCTGATCGCGATGCTTGTCGTCGGCATAGCGGTGCGCGCGCCGGATGGCCTCGGCATCAGCCGCCGGGTGGTGACCCAGCACCTCACGCACCAGCGCCTCGAGGTCGGCATCACCGGTGGACGAGGACAGCCCAAGATCTGCAAGCGGAGTACCCACGGGGCCTACGATAACGCGCCGGCGGGCTCTGGCAGCCATTCCGGGACGCTGCCGAGCACGTCCACGGTGGCCGATCGTGCCGCCATCACGCGTGCCTCGTCGGCCAGGGCCGCCGCGCGCAGGCCCACGGCACCCGACTCGATGTCGGCCGGCGGGGCGCCCTGCACCACCGCCAGCCCGTCGTCCCCTACGCGCACGAGGCCGGCGTCGGCGAGCGCAGCCAGGGCGATGGCCACCGATCGCGGTGACCTCGAGACCGGACCATCCCCTGCCAGCAGGCGGTCGCACTCCGGGCCCCACGGCAGTCCCCGATCATGTGCAGACAGGCCGGGCCACAGCGACCGCGCGACGTCGCGCACCGCGAGGTCGGCCAGCGCGACCCGGAGGGCCAGGTCGGCCTCCTCGGCCCCCCACGCGAGGTGCACGGTGCGCCCGGCGGACGCCACGCGCAGCCAGTCGGCCTGGACATCGGTCATCGGCGGGTCGACGGCCACCACGTGCACGTCGGACGGCAGGGGGACATCCTCGAGGGCGGCGTAGTCGAGCAGGGCCAGCACGGGGCCACCGCGCGCCATGGCCAGCCGCGCGCGCACCGCCTCGGCGTCGCATCTGCCGCCGCCGAGCACCGCGACGTCCACGCCGAGGCGCCCGGGGTTCAGCACGTCGGACAGCGCCGCGCGACGCCGTGGCACGTCGGCCACCACGGCGACCACACCGCGGTCGGCGCCGGCGAGCGCGCAGATGAGCGGCAGCCCCCGCCCCTCCCCCCGGCGATCGCGCACCTCCACCGGCGCCTGCGCGCCCTTCACCGGCGCCGGTGCTCCGAACGGTTCGGCCACCATGTCCCTGATCGCCACGGGCGCCACGCGCAGGCCGCACGCGACGTCGCAGGAATCGGCGCAGTGGCCCGCCACCACAGGCCCTGCCGGCAGCAGCACGAGGTCGTCGAGCGACACCCGGGGACCCATGGTGTCCTGCCAGCGCTCCACCTCGAGCTTCGCCACGGCGTCATAGCGGGCATCGTCGGCGTCCCCGGTGAGCCCCTCGGCACGGCGGCCCATGGAGAACCCGATCGCGGGCACGCCCACGCCTCCGGCCGATAGGCGCGCCTTCAGGTGGCGCCCCTCCCCCACGCGGGAGATGGCCGACACCGCGCAGCCCGGCACCACGATGCGGGGCTCCGGATTTCCCCGCCCGAAGGGCGCGAGGGCCTCGAGCTCCTCGGCGATGGCGAGCGTGAGGTCGGCGCCCGCGACGACGGCATCCACCTCGCGCGTGCGAGCGCGGGCGATGTCGGCGCTGCGACCGGCCGCGGACGCCGCCAGCGCGTCGCGGAAGGCCGGGATGTCACCCGACGCCAGCGACACGCCCACGGCCCCTGAGTGCCCGCCCCAACGGGTGAGCGGGTCGCTGGCATCTGCCACGATCGCGTGCAGGTCGAGACCGGGAAGGCTGCGCCCGGATCCCTTGGCATCGGCCCCATCGGTGGAGAGCACGATGGCCGGGCGGCCGAAGCGCTCCACCAGGCGCGAGGCCACGATGCCCACCACGCCCTCGTGCCAGCCCTCGCCCGCCACCACCGTGACCGGCTGCAGCTCGCCCGCGGCCTCCACTGTGGCGATGGCCTCTGCCGTCACCTGCCGCTCCACCTCGCGCCGCCGCGCATTGAGCGCCCAGAGCGCATCGGCCATCTCCCGCGCGCGCGCCGGGTCGGTTTCGATCATCAGGTCGAGCGCGCGCGACGCCTCATCGAGCCGACCCGCGGCGTTGATGGCGGGCGCGAGTGTGAACGACAGCCCGCGCGGGGTGATGCCGCGGTAGCCCTGCCCGGCGGCGGCGAGCAGCGCCACGATGCCCGGGCGCTCGCCACGCCGGATCGACTGCACGGCGCGGTGCACCAGGCGCCGGTTGCCATCCACGAGCGGCATGGCGTCGGCGACCGTGGCGAGGCCCGCCAGGTCGACGCCCTCCTCCGGGTCACCGCCGAGCAGACCCTCGTCGCCGTGCGCGAGCACCCGCACCACGTCGAACACCACGCCGGCCGCGGCGGGAAGGGCGTCCATGCCGCGCCCGAGGGCCGGGTTGGCGATTATGCCCGGCGGGCGGGCGCCCGCCGCGAGGTGGTGGTCGAGCACCACGACGTCCATGCCCAGCTCGGTCGCGCGGGTGAGTGCCTCGACGTTCGAGGTGCCGCAATCGACGCACACGAGCACCCGCGCGCCGGACTCGGCCAGGCGCTCCACCGTTGAATCCGATACGCCGTAGCCGTCGGTGAACCTGCTGGGCAGGAAGGTGGTGACGGTGCCGCCCCGTGCGCGCAGCGCCTGCGCGAGGATCACCGTTGAGCACACCCCGTCGCAGTCGTAGTCGCCATGAATGGCCACGTGCTCGCCCGAGCCGATCGCCTGGCGGAGGCGATCGGCGGCCTCGGCGATGCCGTCTATCGCGAGGGGGTCCGCGAGGTCTCCATCGGTGGAGAGGAAGGCCCGGGCGGCGTCGGGCTCGGCGAGCCCGCGGCGCACCAGTATCCACGCCATGGGCTCCGAGCAGCCCAGCTCGCGCTCGAGGCGTCGTACGTCGGCATACGCCACCCGCGGGGTGCGCCACGGCGGTGGCGGCGGGGTCATCTCACGGGTGTCGCCAGGGGCGCTCAACCCGGTCGATCCTAACGGCGCGGGCGGACGCCGGGGCTACCAGTGGCCGCTGCGGATCATCCCCGCCACGAGCCACCCGAACAGCACGAGGCCGGCGACGAACCCGGGCACCCCGATGAGGGCCAGGCCGAACAGCCGGGGCCCCTCCGTCACGAACGTGCCGATGATCCCGGACGCCAGGATCACCGCCGCCGCCACCAGGGCGATCGCCATGCGGTTGGCGGCCACGAGCGCCTTGTTGCTGGCCTCGTTGAGCTCGTTCAGGTCGATGGCGACGCGTACCTCGCCGTCCTTGAACTCCTCCAGCAGCTCCCCGATCTGTATCGGGTACTCGAGGAGGGCGTTTGCGTACCGGCCCAGGTCGTTCTGCACGCGCCCCGCGAGCCGCTCCGGGCTGTACCTGGCGTACAGCAGCTTGCGCGCGTACGGCCTGGCCGTCTCGAACACGTTGAAGTCGTTCGAGATCTCCAGCGCCACGCCTGCGAGCGTGGCCAGCGCCTTGTCGAGCAGGATCCAGCGCGGGGGCAGGGTGATCTCGAGCTCGTAGATGATCCCGAACAGCTCGTGGAGAATCTCCCGCACGTCGAGCTCTTCCATGCTCATGCCCACATAGCGCGCCATGAGGCCCTGCAGGCGACGCGAGAACTCGTCCTCAAGCTCGCGCGGGTACCTGATGCCCAGGGCGCGCAGGTCGCGCGGCATGCGCTCGGTGTTCTGGCCGAGGATGTCGGTGAACAGGCGGATCGCCGCCTCGCGATCCTCCTGCGAGAGCAGGCCCACCATGCCGAAGTCGATCAGCCCGATCTCGTCGGGACCGAGCACGACGATGTTCGCGGGGTGCGGGTCGGCGTGGAACATGCCGTCGCCGAAGATCATCTGCATCCAGGTCTCGGCCAGCCGGGCGGCCAGCGTGCGCCGCTCCTCCGCGCTCATCAGCTCGAGGTCCACGTGCGCGAGCGTCGGCCCCTTGATGCGGTCCTGAGTCAGCACCCGGCCGGTGGTCTGGCGCCAGTGCACGCGCGGCACGACCACGTGCTCGTTGCCCTCGAAGTGCCGGCGCACCGCCTCGTCGTTCCGCGCCTCGTTGCGGTAGTCGAGCTCCTCCCGCACGGTCCTGGCGAACTCGTCCACCAGGCCCTCGAGGTCGATGAACGCCACGCGCTTCACGCGGTCCCTCGTGAGACGGGCGAGCTGGTACAGCAGGTCGATGTCGGCGTAGAGGGTGGCGGCGGCATCGGGCCGCTGCACCTTCACCACCACCTCGCGGCCGCCCGGCAGCTGCGCCACGTGCACCTGGCCTACCGATGCGCTGCCGATGGGCACCGGGTCGAATGACTCGAAAGCCTGCTCGAGGGTGAGGCCGAGGTCCTCCTCGACCACCGCGCGAATGGCCTCGAAGGGCTCCGGGCGGGCGGAGTCCTGCAGCCTGCGCAGCTCGGCGACCACGTCGGGCGGCACCACGTCGGGCCGCGTGGATAGCAACTGCCCGAACTTCACGAAGGTGGGGCCGAGCTCCTCGAGCATCTCGCGCAGGCGCTTGCCGCGGGTGGCCCTGTCCTCGGCCGTCTCCTCATCGACGTCCCCTGCCGTGCCGCCGTGGCGGCGGGAGAACACGTAGCCGAAGCCGTGCCTGGTAGCGACCCGCGCGATCTCGCGCAGCCTGGCCAGCGTCCTCCTGCGCTCGCCCCGGCCCACCGCGACCCGCTAGCCGGCGGGGGAGTCGTGCCCCCCGGGGGGCGCGGGCACGGCGCCCGAGGCCTCCTCGAGGAGGCGGATTCGATGCTCGAGCTCCGCGATGCGCTGGTCGACGTCTGCGATGTCATCGCGCTGCGCGATGCCGATCTCGCGCAGCAGCCCATGCAGGCCGCCCTCAATCCTCCCCACGATTCCCTGGGCCTCTCCGCTGGCGCGCACCCGCGCCATGAGACCGTCTACGGTGAGGCGCCCCTCCTCGTCGGTCATCTGGCCGCGGCCTACCAGGTCATCCACGATCGCCTGCGCGCGGTCGCGGGTGAGCGACGCCGCGCCCACAGCGATGAAGATCGCCTGTTCCACCGCCTCGCGTGGGCTGATCATCACTTCCTCCTTCGCTTCTTGACCTGGCTGTGCCGGCGCTCCCGCTTGGGCGGCGCATCCGGCGTCCCCTGCACATCATCGCGCGGTGGCGCCACGGGCGCCTCATCCTGCGGTCGCGCGGGCGCGTCCGGCGTCGCATCGGGCGCCAGTGCCCCGGGCGCTGCCGGGGCAGCGGCCTCTGCACCCGCGGGCGCGGGTGCGTCCGGTTCGCTCGTCGCGGCGGGCTCGGCCACGGGTTCCTCGTCCACCATCAGGCTCGGCGGCGAGTCCTCGTCGCCGAGCGCGGCCTCGGCGCGCGCCAGCACCTCGAGGTCGGCGACGTCCGAGTCGTAGGCGGCCGCCGACTCCCGGGCGGCCCGCTTGCCCGCCTTGCGCGCGCGCTTCCGGCCCTCGGGCTGGTGCTCCTTCCAGATGGCCGCCAGCGGCGCCGCGATGAGGATGGACGATACGCCACCCGTGAGCAGGCCCACGAGCAGTGCGAACGAGAAGCTGCGCAGGGTCTCCCCGCCGAAGATGAAGAGCATCAGCACCGGGAACACGGCCGTCAACCCGGTGATGATCGAACGCGTGAGCGTCTCCTGCACCGAGCGATTGACCACGTCCTTGTAGCGCGCATTTCGCATGAGCGGCGCGTTCTCGCGGATGCGGTCGAACACCACAACGACGTCGTACAACGAATACCCGAGGATCGTCAGCAGGGCGGCCACCGTGGCGCTTGTCACCTCGTAGCCCACGAGCGAGAAGATCGCGATGGCCAACCAGACGTCATGGATCACCGATAGCAGCGCCGGCAGCGCGAGCCGGTACTCGAACCTGATCGTCAGGTAGAGGATGATGACCGCGAACGAGAGCAGGATCGCCCAGCCCGCGCGTTCGACCACCTGTCTCCCGAAGGTGGGGCCGACGGTCTCCACCTGGTATGCGCGCTCGTCGATGGTGCCGATGTCGGCCTCGAGGTTGCGCTTGAGGTCGTTGAGCTGCTTCGGCTGCAGCGTGGGCGTCTGGATCTGGAAGCCGGCCCTGCCCGTGGCCGAGTCGGTGGTGGCCTGGATCTTGGCCTCGGGGAACCCCTCGTCGGCCAGCACCGCGCGCACCTGGCCCTCGGTGGGCTGCGTGGCCTCGAACGCCATGGCGATGCGCGTGCCACTATTGAAGTCGAGGCCCAGGTTCAGGCCCTTGATGCCGATGAACGCCGCGCCGACGGCCAGCGGCACGAATGAGATGGCGAGCCACAGCCGCCACTTGCCGACGAAGTCGAACTTCCAGCGCGGCTCTCGGGCGGTGATGCCCATCGCCTTCTCGTTCTGCAGCACCTTGCTGTTCGAGAGCGTCTCGATGACCACCCGGGTCACCACCACGGCGGTGAACAGCGAGATGAGCACGCCGACCATCAGGGTGAAGGCGAAGCCCTTCGGGCCGCCCGTGCTGAACAGGAAGAGGATCGCCGCCGTGAGGAATGTCACGACGTTGGCGTCGATGATGGCGCTGATGCCCTTCGAGTACCCGGTGAGGATGGCCGACTTGGCGTTGCGCCCCGCCCGGGCTTCCTCGCGTATTCGCTCGAAGATCACCACATTGGCGTCAGCGGCCACTCCGATGGTGAGGATGGCGCCCGCGATGCCCGGCAGCGTGAGGGTGATGGGCACCAGCACGGCCACCGCGAGGTAGAAGAGCGTGTAGATGATGAGCGCCCCGGCCGCGATCACGCCGAGCAGGCGGTAATAGACGACCAGGAAGAGGACGACCAGGAACAGGCCCGCGGCGGCCGCGATGAGGCCCTGGCGCAGGGACTCCTCGCCCAGCGTGGCCGACACCTGCTTCTGGCTGATGACGTCCAGGCGAATCGGGATGGCGCCGGAGTTCAGCTGGTCGGCCAGCGTGCGGGCGCTCTCGGTGGTGAAGTTGCCCGAGATCTGGGCGCCGTTGTTGCCGCTGATGCCGCTGGGGTACTGGCGGTAGTCGACCGTGGGATTGCTGATGATCTTGCCGTCGAGCACGATCGCGAAGCTTTGGAGCTCCTGCCGCAGGGCGCCGCGCTGCGCCAGGTCGCGCGTGACGTCCTGGAAGTTCTGCGCGCCCCGGTCGGTGAACTGCATGGTGACGATGGGCTCCTGGTTGCCGCCGGTGGAGCCCGTGTCGAAGCTCTGCGCCGCGGACGTGATGTCACGACCCGTGAGCGCGGGCTCGTCCTGCATGAGCACGTGGACCGTGCGTGACGGGCTGTCGGGCTTCGACGGGTCGAGCTGCTGGCGGTCGGAGAAGATGACGAGGCCCTCGGGCACCGTCGCGATCTCCGTGCCGGCGGGAACCTTGCCGCCGTAGTCCTGCAGCAGCGAGGCTTTCTCGTAGTCCGGCCCGGCCACCAGCTCGTGCGCCGCGTTCTTCTTGAACAGGTAGTAGCTGGCCTGGCCCTCCACCGGCGGGCGCGGAGTCGTGCTCTGGGCCTTCTGGACCATCTTCCACAGGCTCGGGTCCTGCGCCACGAAGTTGGCCTGGTAGTCGATGAACAGCAGTTGCGCGGGCCGGATGAGGTCCTCCACCACCCGGTCGGGGTTGGTGGCCCCGGCGAGCGTTGCGACGATCTGGTCGTCGCCCTGCGTCTGGATCTCGGGCTCCGACACGCCGAAGGCGTCGACGCGGCTGCGGATGACCTCCACCGACCGCTCGATGGCCTCCGCGTTCACCTCGGAGTCGCGGGTGGGCTTGCCCTGCAGCACCACCTCGACGCCCCCCTGCAGGTCGAGGCCGAGCACGGTCGGGCGAGTGGCGATCACCACGATCGACGCGCACACGAGGCCGATGACCACCAGCAGGAAAAGCACAGAGCGGCGGCGGGTGCTCACCGGCATGCCCCGATCAGTGACAAGCGAATGGCGTCGCGCCTAGTCGGCGGCCGCTGCTGCGTCGGCCGCGGGGCTCGTCTTGCGGGCCACGGCCTGCTGCGAGATGCGGATGTCCACGTCCTCGGCCACCTGCAGGATGATCGTGCCACCGTCCTCCACCTCGGAGACGACGCCGTAGATGCCCGAGGTGGTGAGCACCTCGTCACCCGGCGACAGCGTGCGGGCGAGTTCCTCCATCTCGCGGCGGCGCTTCTGCTGCGGGCGGATGCCCACGAAGTAGATGAGCGCCACGAAGATGATGATGTATATGGGCAGAAGGACCGCAGATGACATGCGGGTTTTGGCCTCCGGAATGGCATGCGGGACGCGCGCAGGCTAGCAGCGCAGACACTGCCCTGGGGCGATCGGATCACCCCGGCGGGCGTGGTACGGTGGCCATCCGTGAGGCCCCTGTCCATCGCGATGGTCACCGAGTACGCCTACCCCGTCCTCGGGGGCGTGAGCGAGCACGTGCACTTCCTCTCGCGCGAACTCGCCCAGCGGGGCCACGACGTCACCGTGGTCACCGGGAACATGGGAGAGCCTGCCGAGGTCGCCGAGCTCGACCGCGAGGCCCGTCGGGTGCACGGCTACCGCACCACGCGCATCGGCAGGTCGCTGCCCGTGGTGGCCAACGGCTCCATCGCGCGGCTCACCGTGGGCCTTGGCATCAAGCACCAGATCGCGCGCGCGGTGCGCGGCATGGACGTGGTGCACGCGCAGGGCCTGGCATCGCCCACCCTCCCCATGGGGGTGCTCAGGGCCTCCACGGCGCCATGCACCGTCGGCACGTTCCACACCTACTTCGACGAGGGCCACTGGCTCTACGACCGCATCGGCACCTACGTGCGCAACTCGCTGGCGCGCCTCGACCGGCGCATCGCGGTCTCCGACGCCTGCATCGCCGCGCTCGGCCGCTACTTCCCCGGCGAGTGGGACGTCGTGCCCAACGGCATCGACTGCTCGCTCTACCGCCCGCTGGGGCAGGGCGAGCAGCGCCCGGCCGGCGCGCGGCGCATCCTCTTCGTCGGCCGCTTCGACCCCCGCAACGCCCTGGCCGACCTGCTCGAGGCCGCGGCGATCCTCAAGGCCGAGGGCCGGGAGTTCACCGTGCAGGTGATCGGTGACGGCCCTGCGCGCCCGGTGTACGAGCGCAAGGCGAGGTCGCTCGGGGTGTGGGACCGCGTGGAGTGGCTCGGCCTGCTCAACGAGGAGCGCCCCCGCTTCTACCGCGAAGCAGATGTCATGGCCGCCCCATGCGTGCTGGCGTCATTCGGCGTGGTTCTGCTCGAGGCCCTGGCGTCGGGCACCCCGGTGGTCGCGGCCGACAACGTGGGGTTCCGCCAGGTGATCCGCGGTGCGGTCCCCGGCCGCTTCGTGCCGCCGCACGACGCGACGGAACTCGCGCGGGGCATCGCCGAGGTGCTCGACGACCCGGCCCGCGCCGAGGAAATCGCCCGCCGGGGACGAATCGCGGTGGAGCAGGAGTTCGACTGGCCCCGGGTCACCGACCGCATCGAGGCCATCTACCACGAGGTCCTCGACGCCAAGCGGCCCGGCGGCGCCAGAACATCCCCGGCTCCCACAGGAGGCCACGCATGATCCGCAACCGCATCACCTCACTCGCCGCCGCCGGGCTGGTCGGGGGCGCGCTCGTCCTCGCAGGTTGCGGCAGCTCATCCGACACGGCATCCACCGCCGCCGCCGCGGCGCCCATTCCCTGCATCGGCGCCGAGGAGGCCTGCACGGCCAAGGTGCCGCTGGGCGGGGGCGCATCGGCCCGCACCGTGCAGATCGAGCTCACCGGAACCAACATGGGGGAGCCGAAAACGACGGTCGAGACCGAGTACGAGGGCTCGTACGACATCACCGACGCGACGTTCACCACGGGTGGGTCGATCTACGAGTTCACCCTCGACGCGGTGGAGAGCATCCCCGAGGGCGTCAACCTCGAGATGACCTTCGCGCAGAAGAGGTAGCCGCCGGCCCCGGTAACGGGCGCCTAGCGCACCGATCCCCACGCCGCGCCGGGGTCGCCGTCGTCAAACAGGGAGTCCTGGGCGGCGGCGACCTTCGGCACCTCGAGCCCCAGGTGTGCGTATGCGCGCGGGGTGGCCACACGTCCGCGTGGCGTGCGCGCCAGCAGGCCCTGCTGCAGCAGGAACGGCTCGTAGACGTCCTCGATGGTGTCGGGGCTCTCGCCCACCGCATCGGCCAGCGTGCCGAGCCCTGTGGGGCGCCCGCTGAAGGTGACCGCCAGGTGGGTGAGGATCTTGCGGTCGAGGTCGTCGAGGCCGGCTTCGTCCACCTCGAGGATGGCCAGGGCATCCTCGGCCACGCCCGCGCCTATGGCACCCATGCCCTTCACCTGGGCGACATCGCGCACCCTGCGGAGCAGGCGGTTTGCGATTCGGGGGGTGCCGCGCGAGCGCACCGCGATGGCCACGGCGCCGTCGGGCAGCACCTCGAGCCCCAGCAGGTCGGCCGAGCGCCGGATGATGCGCGCGAGGTCGTCGGGCCCGTAGTAGTCGAGGCGCTGCACCACCCCGAAGCGGTCGCGAAGCGGCGTGGTGAGCAGGCCCGACCTGGTGGTGGCGCCCACCAGCGTGAACCTCGGCAGGTCGAGCCTGAGCGTGCGGGCCTGCGGCCCCTGGCCCAGCACCACGTCGAGCTGGAAGTCCTCCATGGCCGGGTAGAGCACCTCCTCCACCGAACGGTTCATGCGGTGGATCTCGTCCACGAACAGCACGTCACCGGGACCGAGGGCCGTGAGGATGGCCGCGAGGTCGCCCTTGCGCTCGAGCACCGGGCCGCTGGTGACGGTGATCTCCACGCCCATCTCCGACGCCAGGATGATGGCCAGCGACGTCTTGCCCAGGCCGGGCGGGCCCGCCAGCAGCACGTGGTCGAGGGCCTCCTGCCGCTGGCGCGCCGCCTCGAGGAAGATGCCCAGCTGCTGGCACACGGACTCCTGGCCGATGAAGTCGTCGAGGGTGCGCGGGCGCAGCGATGTGTCGAACGACTGCTCCTCGGGCGCCACCTCGGGGTCGGCCAGGCGGTCGTCGTCGGTCATCGGCCGAGCACCGCGAGGCCGTGGCGGATGAGGGCCTCCTCGTCCATGTCGGCGTCCGCCCCCGCGAGCGCGGCATCCACCTTATCGGGCCGGAAGCCCAGGGCCACGAGCCCCTCGCGCGCCCCGCCGCGCGGCCCGGTGGCCACAATGCCGTTCACGTCGGCGCCACCGGCCACGCCCACCTTGTCGCGCAGTTCGAGGATGACCCTCTCGGCGGTCTTCTTCCCCACTCCCGCGGCCTTGGAGATGTACGCCACATCGCCACCGCCGATCGCCAGGGCAACGGCCTGCGGCGTGCCCAGGCCGCAGATGGCGAGGGCGCTGCGCGGGCCCACGCCGTTCACGGCCAACAGCGACTCGAAGATGAGCCGCTCGGACTCGTCGGAGAACCCGTAGAGATCGAGGGCGTCCTCTCGCACCACCAGGTGCGTGTGCAGCACCACCTCGCTGCCGATGCCGGGCAGATCGGCCCGCGTGGAATCGGAGATCCGCACGCCGAATCCCATTCCCCCCATGCCCACCACCACGCCATCGGCGTCAGCGGCCACCAGGTGCCCGCGCACGAACCGGATCATGCCGTGCAGGCTAACGCCGCTCCCGGACGAGGGTCGCGGCCTGCAGCGGGCCCGCCGACGCGTGGCAGATGGCCGCCGCGATGGCGTCGGCCTCGTGGTCGGTGCCGGTGTCGATGCCCGTGAGGCGCGCCACCATCGCCCGCACCTGGTCCTTGCCGGCGCGGCCGTTGCCGGCGATCGACTGCTTGATGGCCGTGGGGGTGTACTCGGCCACCGACAGGCCCGCCCGGGCGCAGGCCACCAGCAGGGCGCCACGCGCCGCGGCCATGCCCATCGCCGCCTTGCTCACCGGATGCACGAAGAAGGCCTCGATGCACGCGGCGTCGGGGGCCTGCGCCGCGATCACCTCGGCGAGCCCCTCGTGCAGGGCCAGCAGGCGATCCTCGGTGGGCGTGGGCGCCTTCGTGCGCAGCGTTCCATGGGCCAGCACCTGCATCCGGCTGCCCGCGCGGCGCACGACTGCGTACCCGGTGTTGGCCAGGCCCGGGTCGATCCCCAGCACGATCACCGGGCCGCCCCCCTATCCGGCGACGGCCTCCATGACCTCCTCGGAGATGTCGAAGTTTGCATAGACGTCCTGGACGTCGTCGTTCTCCTCGAGGCTGTCGATGAGGCGGAGCAGCTGGCGGGCCTCCTTCTCGCCCGCCGCCACCGTGGTCCTGGGAAGCATGGTGATGTCCGCGGACGCCGCCGGGAAGCCGGCGCTCTGGAGGCTGTCGCGCACGGCGGAGAGGTCTGCCGCCTCGGTGACCACCTGCCACTGCGAGCCGTCCTCGGTGATGTCCTCGGCACCGCCCTCGAGGGCGGCGTCCATGAGGGCATCCTCGTCAACGCCCTCGGAGTCGACCAGGATGATCCCCTTGCGCTCGAACTGCCACGCGACGCTGCCGGGCGTGCCCAGCTCGGATCCGTTCTTGGTGAAGATGTGCCGCACGTCGCTGGCGGTGCGGTTGCGGTTGTCGGTGAGCGCCACGCAGATGATGGCCACGCCACCCGGGCCGTAGCCCTCGTACGTGACCGCCTCGTAGTCCACGCCGTCAACGCCGGCGCCGGTGCCCTTCTGGATGGCACGCTCGATGTTGTCCTTGGGCATGGAGTTCGCGCGCGCCTTCTCCACGGCCGTGGCCAGTGCCGTGTTCGAGACGGGGTCTCCCCCGCCCTCGCGCGCGGCCACGGTGATGGCCCGCGAGAGCTTCGAGAAGAGCTGGCCGCGCTTGGCGTCGGCCGCGCCCTTCTTGCGCTTGATGGTGGCCCACTTACTGTGCCCCGACAACTGTGTCCTCCTCGTGCCCCGTTCCTGCTGCCTTCATCCCGATGCCCTCGACAAACAGCCGGTGAAGGCGGCGGTCGTCGGTGAGCTCCGGGTGGAACGCCGCCACGATTCGCGTGGCATCGCGCGCGGCGACCGGATGCCCCCCGTGCTCGGCGAGCACCTCGACCGACGGGCCGACCTGCTCGATCCAGGGAGCACGGATGAAGATACCGCGCATGGGCGGGTCACCCAGCGCGGGAACCTCCACCGGGGCCTCGAACGAGTGCACCTGGCGCCCGAAGGCATTCCTGCGCACCACGATGTCCATTCCGCCGACGAGCGGCTGCGGGCCACCCCCGGCGATGCCGCTCGCCAGCATGATCATCCCCGCGCAGGTACCGAGCACCGGCATGCCGGCGTCCACGCGCGCGCGCACCGCGTGGAGCAGGCCCGACTCCCCGGCCACGAGGCCGAAGGTCGTGCTCTCACCCCCGGGGATGACCAACCCGGCGAGGCCATGGAGGTCGGCGGGAACCCGCACGCGCGAGGTGCGCGCGCCCACGTCTGCCAGCGCGGCCTCGTGCTCGGACACCGCCCCCTGAACGGCCAGCACCCCAATGCGGGGGCGCCGTGCCCCGACCGCGCTCACCAGCCCCTGGTCTGCAGCAGGCCGCCCTCGCCAAGCTCGCCGATCTCGATGCCCGGCATGGCCTCGCGCAGGCCGCGCGAGACCCGGGCCACTACCTCGGGGTCATCCCAGTGCGTGGTCGCCTCGACAATGGCGCGCGCACGGGCCGGCGGGTCCTCGCTGAGGAAGATCCCGCTTCCCACGAACACGCCATCGGCGCCCAGGTGCATCATGAGGGCGGCGTCGGCCGGGGTGGCGATGCCACCGGCCGAGAAGTTCACCACCGGCAGGCGGCCGTGCAGGCCCACCCATTCGACCAGCTCAAGCGGCGCCGCCATCTCCTTGGCGATCGCGAAGCGCTCATCGGGCGTGGCGGACACCACGCGGCGGATGTCCTGCGTGATGGTCTTCATGTGGCGAACGGCCTCCACGACGTTGCCGGTACCCGCCTCGCCCTTCGTACGCATCATCGCGGCACCCTCGGCGATGCGGCGAAGCGCCTCGCCAAGGTTGGTGGCGCCGCACACGAACGGCACGGTGAACTGCCGCTTGTCCACGTGGCTCGACTCATCGGCGGGGGTGAGCACCTCGGACTCGTCGACATAGTCGATCTCGAGTGCCTGCAGCACCTGCGCCTCGACGTGGTGGCCAATGCGGCACTTGGCCATCACCGGGATGGTGACGGCCGCCTGGATCCCCATGATCATCTCGGGGTCGCTCATGCGCGCCACGCCGCCGGCCGAGCGGATCTCGGCCGGGATGCGCTCAAGGGCCATCACGGCGCATGCCCCCGCGCCCTCGGCGATCCTCGCCTGCTCGGCGTCAACCACGTCCATGATGACGCCGCCCTTGAGCATGCGGGCGAGGCCCGCCTTCACGGCTGCGGTCCCGGTGGCGCCCTGAGCGCCGTTGCCTGCGACGTCGTCGCTCACTCGACAACTCCTGGTCGGATTTGGCGGGAGTGTAGAACGGAGCGGGCCCGACCGGGCACCAGTAAAGGCGCGTTGCGCCTAAGCGGGGATGGCTGTCAGGGTGCGCCGCGGGAGCCGGTGTGCCGCGATGCCATGCGCCAGGGCCTGCGCCACCGCCACGAAGGCCGTGAGGCTGGGCTCTCCCCCGCGCTCCTCGGCCGGCACCACGCGCACCACGGGGGCGCGCGCGGCGGCAGAGAGGCTCGAGTCCACCAGCGCCACGGCGGGCGCTCCGGCAGACCGCGCGGCGGCAACGGCGTACTCGGCCAGCCGGGTCTCCTTGCCCACAGACACGGCGATCAGGCCGCCGCCGCGGGCAAGAGCGCCCAGGCGCATCCGGATGCGCGGCTCGCCCGAATCGACCACGAGCACCTCGCGGCCGCCCCGTGCGAGGCGATCCTCGAGGAGGGCCAGCACCGGCCGGGCGGCGGCGTCCCCGGCCACCACGATCGGCGCGACGCCGGCAAGCGGCGCGACCAGCGGCTGCATGCCCTCCGTCCCGAGCCGCGCGGCGAGGTCCTCGAGGGCGAGGCGATCGGTGTCGAGCACATGCACGCGGCCGGGCTGCCCGGGCGGGCCCACGGCGCGTACGCCCAGGCCGGGGCGATGGGCCTCGCGCACGGTGCGCTGCAGTTCAGGGTAGCCCGCATAACCCAGGGCCTGCGCGAAGCGCACGACGGTGGCTGGGCTGCAGTGGGCGGCCTGGGCCACCTCGTGGGCGGACACCAGCGGCAGCTCCGCGAGGTGGTCCACGAGGTAGCGGGCCAGCGTCTGCTGGGCCGGGCTGAACCTCTCGTAGTCGCGGCGGAGGACCTCGGCGAGCTCGGTTGCGTCAGGTGGCACGTGCCTCTGTTTCGACAGGCCCGCGCCCCTCCCTTCCCAGGTCGACCTACGATTACCCGATGGTCCGCGCCCTCGCCCTCACCGGTCTCCTCGTCGTGCCCGCCGCAGCGGCATCGGCACCGTGGCTTCCGCCGTCCGCATTGGCGCCGCCCACCCGTGGATCAGGCCCCCCGGCGGTGGCCGGCAACGACGATGGCCGCGCGGTGGCGGCGTGGTCCACGCGCGACGGCGTGGTGGCCACCCTGCGCACGCCGGCAGGGCCGTGGTTCTCGCCAGTGCGCGTCCCCGGCAGCGGGCGCGGTGCCACCGACGTGGCGGTGGGCATGACCGACGACGGCCGGGCCGCCGTGGCGTGGGTGGAGCGCGGCCGGGTGCGCGCGAGCATACGTCCGGCCCGCAAGAGGTTCCTACCCGCCACCGCGATCTCTGCGGCAGGCCGGGTCGCCCTCGCGCCGCGCGTGGCCTTCGGGCTCGGCTGCGGGCCCCTGGTGGCCTGGCAGTCGGACGAGGGCGGATCGACCGCAGTACGCGCGGCCTGCGGGCGCGGAAATGGGCGATTCGGCACGCAGGCCCGGGTATCGCCAGAGGGCGAGCGGGCATCAACGCCGGCGGCGGCCGGCGGCCCCACCGGGGTCATCGTGCTGTGGCGCCAGGACGATGGCGGCACGTACCGCGTGCGCTCGGCCACCCGCGGGCCAGCGGGTGGGTTCTCGCCGCCCGACACGCCATCGCCCGCCAGCACCGCGCTCATCGCCGAGCCATCGGTGGCCCTCGCTCCGGACGGCACGGCGCTCGCGGCCTGGTCGCTCACCCGCGGCGATGCCGTGGTCGTGCAGGCGGCGCTGCGACCGGTGACCGGCGGATGGACCGCGCCCGACGACCTCTCGCGACCCGCCCCGCAGGCCCGCGCAGCCCGGGTGGGCGTCGATGCGTCGGGAGGAGCCGTGGCCGCGTGGTCGCGCGCCGGGGTGGTGCAGGCAGCCGAGCGCCCGGCAGGGCAGCCCTGGGGCGCTGCGCGCGACGTGTCCGATGCCGGCGTCATCGCCGGCCCGCCGTGGCTTGCCGTGAGCGGGTCGGGGTCCGCCGTGCTGGCGTGGCCGGCGGTGATGGGCGGCGCGGCGGTCACCCAGGCGTCGTTGCGGCCGTCGGGCGGCGCATTCTCCGCGGGCACCACGATCTCCGACCCTGGCCGCCCGGCGATCGCGCCGCAGGCCACCGTGAGCGACGACGGCGTGGCCCCGGTGGCCTGGCAGTGGACCGACCCGGCGCAGGACCCCACCTATGCGCCATCCGGGGTGATGACCGCCACGGGCGTGGCGGGATCCACCACCGCCGGCCCGGCGCTGGTGGTCGACCTGCGCGCGCGACCGTCGCGCGTGCGGCCCGGGCAGCCGATCCGCGTCACCTTCGGGCTCTCCGAGGCGTCGCGCGTGCGCATCACGGTGCGTCGTGATGGATCGCGGCGCGTGGTGGGCTCCATCGAGATGAACGGCGTGGATGGCGCCAACCTGCTCGCCCTCTCGGGAAGTCTCGGCGGGGCGTCGCTCGGTCGCGGGCGCTGGGTCATTACCGCCCAGCCCACCGGCGGCACCGGGCGGTCGCTGTCGCTGATTGTGGTTTAGTCCCGACGTGGCGGTCATCTCTCCCATCACCCGTGACCTGGCCATCGACGGCTGGGGGCTCGCCGGCGTCGGCGTGCTGGGCGTCATCGCGGCCTCGGTCGTGGTGGATGGCGGCGCCGGCCGGGCGATCATCCCGTTCATCATCGTGGCGCTGGTGTTCGGGCTGGCCCAGGTGGTGGTCAGCGGCGGGTGGCTGCGCACTGCGGTGGACTCGGCGCCCCCTGCGCCCGCCGACCTGGTGGTGGAGCCGGAGGCCACCACCCTGCGCCGTGCCGGGCTGCCCACCCTGCTCGCGCTCGTCCTCGTGGTGATCGCGCTCGTCGTATGGGTGCAGTTCGCCGCCCTGCTCGCGGGACTGGCCTTCGCGGCGGGCATGACCGACCTTCGCTCGCGCCAGTGGATCGCCGCATTCGAACGCGCCAACGGCGTGCAGATCCTGCGCGGGACGTCCTGGCTGCCATTCGCCACCACGCGCAAGCCGCTGTGGTCACGGCCGGCGGCGGGCTGACCCGCTAGGAGTCGTCCACCTCGCCTGCGTCCCCGCCGGTGAGCGCCTCCACCTGCGCGCGAATGGCCTCGAGGCGCGCCTCGCACCAGGCCTGCAGCGCGGCGCCGCGGCGAAACAGCCGGAGCGCCTCGTCGAGCCCGGCGTCGCCGGATTCCAGCTGGTCGACGCAGCCCTCGAGCTCGGCGATGGCATCCTCGAACGCCACGCCGTCGGGGATATCACCCTGCTCGGTGATCTCGATCGCCGACAGGTCGGGCACGGCATCACCCATCAGGCCTCCTCCTCCACCCGCACCGGCACCACGCCGTCGCGGAACTCCAGTGACAGCAGCATGCCGGGACCGAGCGCGCCGGCCGATGGCACGAGGTGCCCCCCGTCATCGCGCACCAGGGCGAAGCCATCAGCCATGGGACGCGACGGATCGCCCGCGCTGAGCCTGGCGCTGAGCACCGCGAGGCGCGCGGCGGCCCCCGACTGCGCGGAACCGATGGCAAGGGAGCGACGGGCGCCCAGCGCGCGCAGGTCGCGTGCCGGCATCACCACGCCATCGCGCGCGGCGCGCCTGAGGCGCGCGCCCAGCGATGCCACGGCCTCGACGGGCCTGCGCACCACGGCGTCGTGCGGGCGCATGAGCCCCGGGCGCGCGGCGATGAGGTCGAGTTCCCGTCGCGCGCGACCGGCGGCGCGCAGGGCACCTGCGCCGAGGCGGCGGCGCAGGGCCGCCAGGTCCTCGAGCAGCACCGCGCGGTCGGGCACCAGCAGGTCGGCCGCCGCCGTGGGCGTTGCACCGGTGGCATCAGCCGCAAGGCACGCGAGCGTGACGTCGGGCTCGTGCCCGATCCCCACCACCACCGGCGTGCCGCATGCGCGGATGGCGCGCACGATCCGCTCGTCGCTGAACGGCAGCAGGTCTTGCAGCGAACCACCCCCGCGAGCCACGAGGATCGCATCCACCCGGGGGTCGGCGTCGAGCGCGGCGATGGCCCGGGTGACCTCGTGCACGCACGCCGCGCCCTGCATGGCGGCGTGGGCCACCACCACAGGAACCGGGAACCGTCCCTCGATGCGCATGAGCACATCGGCCCGCGCCGCGCCGCCTGCGGCGGTGACCAGCCCCACGCCTGCGGGCACGAAGGGCAGCGGGCGCTTGAGCGCGACGTCGAACAGGCCCTCGGCGGCCAGCCGCCGCCGGCGCTCCTCGATCATCCGGAGGATCTCCCCCTCGCCCGCCGGCTCGATACGCCGCAGCCGGATGGTCAGGCGCCCATCACGCCGCGAGAACTCCGGCCGCGCCACGGCCTGCACCAGCGCGCCGTCCGCGAGCACGTGGCCCTCGGCCACGTCGGTGGAGTAGGCGAAGCAGTCCACCCGCGCGTCGTAACCGTCACGGGGATCCTCCAGACGGAACCACAGCAGGCGTCCGTCACGGCCCGATCGCAGGTTCATCACCTCGCCGCGGATGTACACCGTGCGCGTGTGCTCGCTGATCACGCGCTCGAGGGCGCTGACCACGTCATCCACCTCGAACACGCGGGCCCGCGGGGCGTCATCGGCCATGGCCAGATGATGCCGGTCAGGTCGGGGGCATAAGGCCCACCATCACGGCCACGGCCAGCAGCACCGCCGCGCCCAGCAGTACCTCGGCCCACACGCTCGCCGCCAGTGCAGCGAGGCCATCGGACGCTCCCGGTGGCTCGAGGCCCATGGCCACCCGCTCCAGCCGGGGGTGAAGCACCAGCCGGTTCCACGCCGCCAGCACCAGCATCATCCCGAACACGACGAGCTTGGCCAGCAGCGCCACGCCGTACGCGGTGCTCCACAGGGCCGACAGCGACGGCAACTCCGCGAGGGCGCGATACACGCCCGTGATCACCAGGATCACCACCGCGCCCACGGCCAGGGCCGAAAACCTCACCACTACCCCGGCACCCAGGCGCACCCGGTCATCGGGGCCCAGGGCGCGCAGCAGGGGCAGCGCGAGCACCAGCAGCATCACCAGGCCCCCGAGCCACGCCGCCGTGGCCCACCCGTGCACGACGTCGATCGCCGTGCCGAGCGTGGCGTCGGTGCCGCTCGCGGCATGGCCCGACCACGAGAGCAGCACGGCGCCGAGCAGCCCGGGCACCGCGAGCACGTACATGCGTGCACCCGATGGCCCGGCCGATGGCCGGCCGCCGCGCACCACCAGCGCCGCCACGGCGCCAATCACGGCCAGCACGAGCAGGGCGATCCACGCGGTGCCCCAGCGCGTGCCCCCGAGCAGGTCTCCCCACGCGCCATCCACGGCCACCGCCTGCACGGGCAGCGCGATGGCGAGTCCCACTGCCCACGCAGCGAGCAGCGCCCACCAGGCACGCCACCACCGGCCGACGGGACCACCGGAGGCCGCCTCTGCATGCGCGCGCAGGCGATCCGCTCCCCCGGCGCCCGGGGGCGCGATGCCGCCCGCCGACCACGCGCGGGCCAGCACCCACTCGCGCGCGAGTGCCATGCCAGCGGTGCCGAACACGCCGATCACCACCAGCAGGCGGGCGATCACCGCGAGGGGGCCGGCGCCATCTGCGCCCGCCGGCACCACCGGCGCGGCCACGGGCCGTGCCGAGCGCACCGAGAAGGCGCTGGTGCCCGCGAAGGAATGGCCGTCGGTGGTCATGCCCGACCACGCCACCCGATAGGTGCCCGGCCCGTCGGGCAGCACGCGGATGACGATGGCCTGGGGGTCGTCGGCACCCACTGCCGCCTCGCGCGACTGCGCCCCGCGCGGCCCGCGCACCTGCGCCTGCACGAGATCCGGCTCGAGCGGCGCCGCCTGGGCGATGCGCACCGACTGCGGAGCGGCCGCCAGCACGGCGCCGTCGGGGGGCGAGATCGCCGTAGCGGAGTGCGCGGCCCCCGGCCACGCGGCCACCACCACGAGCGCGCACAGCGCCACCAGCCCGGGCGCGATGAGGCGCGGGCGCATCAGGCCCCCGAGAAGGTGAGCACGAGCAGCACCGTATTCAGGGCGATGACCACCACGGCGATGGCGATACCGACGACCGCCGTGGCACGCCGGTTGACGAGAACCCCCATCACCTGCCGGTCGGACGTCGCCTGCAGCAGGGGGATGAGCGCGAACGGGATGCCGAACGACAGGATGACCTGCGAGATGACCAGCGCCACCACGGGGTCCACCCCGATCGCGAGGATGATGAACGCCGGCGCCATGGTGATGGCGCGCCGCAGCCATACCGGGATGCGCCGCTGCAGGAACCCCTCCATCACCACTTGCCCCGCGAGCGTGCCGATGCTCGACGACGAGAGCCCCGAGGCCAGCAGGGCCACGCCGAACAGCACGTCGGCGTAACTGCCCAGCGCCATGCCGAGGCCCTCGTACACCTGGGTGAGGTCCTCCCCCACCCCGGTCATGCCGGCCGAGTTGAACACGGTGGCAGCGATGACCAGCATCGAGATGTTCACGAGTCCCGCGATGGTCATGGCGATGATCACGTCCACCACCTCGAAGCGGAAGAGCTTGCTCTTGGCCGCGGGGTCGGCCCGCGGCACGCGGCGCTGCGTAAGAGCGGAGTGCAGGTAGATCACGTGGGGCATCACGGTGGCGCCGAGGATTCCCACGGCCAGCAGCACGCTGGCGGTGCCGTCGAAGCCCGGGATGAGGCCGCCGGCCACCTCGGACGGCGAGGGCTCGGCGAGGAACACCTGAACGGCGAACGCGACCACGATCACCCCGACGAATGCCGCGATTATGGCCTCGAGCCTGCGGAAGCCCCGCGCCTGCATGGCGAGGATGGCGTACGAGGCCACGGCGGTGATGACGGCCGCGGGAAGCAGGGGAATGCCGAACAGCAGGTAGAGGCCCAGGGCGGCACCGACGAACTCCGCGACGTCCGTGGCCATGGCCACGAGCTCGGCCTGCAGCCACAGCCCCAGCCGCACCGGGCGGCTGTAGCGGGCCCGGCAGGCCTCGGCCAGGTTCATTCCGGAGGCGATGCCGAGCTTGGCCGACATCGACTGGATGAGCATGGACATCAGCACGGCCGCCACGATCACCCACAGCAGCAGGAACCCGAACTCGGCCCCAGCCGCCATGTTGGTGGCGAAGTTGCCCGGGTCGATGTAGGCCACCGCGGCGATGAACGCCGGCCCGAGGAACGGCGTGAAGCGGCGGACGCCCGACCGGCGGCCCGAGAGCGACTCCTCGGCCGCGCGCAGCACCAGGGCGTCACCGGGCAGCGCCTCCTCCGGGCCGGGGCCGGGCGGCGGCGCCTGAGGGGGTCGCAGGCTCACCTGGCGCGTGCCGCCCGGATGATCGCCACCGACGGCACGCCGGCCGCCGACACCACCACCGAGTGGCCCTCGCGCCTGGTGAGCACGGCCACGCGCCCACCCGACTCGAACTGCGCCGTGGCCGGACCGCGCACTGGCACCGACGTGGACCCCGGGGGCACCGGCACCGGGGGCCCGTCCACCACCGACCACGCCATGCGCCTGCCCGCGCGGGCGTACACCAGCGTTCGCACCTGCCGACCGTCCACCACGTCATCACGTCGTGCGACGGGGCTCCACCCCAGGCGCCGGCCCAGATCGGGGAAGGCCACGCCGAATGCGCTGGCCAGTGGACGCCCGGTGGACGAGGTGGGTGGCGCCCCACCCTCGGGGGGCTGCGCCTGAGCCGTCACGACGTCCGTGGCCACCTGCGCGGGCGCGCCCGTAGTGGATCCGAAGGCAATGGCCACGCCCACCGCGAGCACGGCGATGCCCAGGCCTATGCCAAGGCCGCGCGGGGGCACGTCGTCGCGCTCGGTACGGACGGTCGTCCCGCTCTGCGCGGGCGGATGCGGGTCTACCATCGCCTCATGACTACCGACTCCGAGACCGTTCTGCCCGCGGGCGACCTGCGCCGCGCCTGGGCCAGGCTCACCTCGCCGCGCGGGGTGCGCTGGATCACCGGAATCGCCCTGGCGCTGCTGTGGGTGATCATCCCCAGCGGCGGCATCGTGCGGCTCACCGACTCTGGGCTCGGCTGCACCGACTGGCCGCTGTGCCAGAACACCAGCGTCATCCCCGCCATGGATGCCAACGCGTGGATCGAGTACACCAACCGACTGCTGTCGGGAGTGGTGATGGCAGTGGCGGTCCTGGCGGCCATCGTGGTGGTGCGCTCACGGGTGACATCGGGCGGGACGCGGGCGGCAGCCGTCGTGGCGGCACTCGCCACCGTGGGGCAGGTGCCCCTCGGCGCGGTGACCGTGGTGTTCGAGTTGCACCCGCTGCTGGTGGGATCGCACTTTCTGCTCTCGCTCGTGGCGCTCGGCGCCGGGGTGATCGCCTTCCTCGGCACCGACGACGTGGTGCGGGGCGTGCGCCGCGCCGTCACGACGGCATCGGGCTGGCTCGCGGCGCTCGGCGCCGTCGCGCTGGCCACCACGCTCACCACCGGCGTGCTCACCACGGCGGCGGGGCCGCACTCGGGTGACCCCGACGTGACGCACCGCATCGGCAGCATCGACGCGGCGGCGTACTGGCACGTGCGCGCGGTGATCGTGCTGGGGGTCGTGGGCCTGATCATCGCCATCGTCGCGCGCGGTCGCCGCGACGACCGGGGCTTCTTCGTGCCGGCCCTCCTGTTCACCCCGCTCTTCATCGCGCAGGCCATCATCGGGGAGGTGCAGTGGCGCACGCAGCTCCCGTGGGAGGTCGTGGTGTTCCACGTGGGCGTGGCCGGCCTGGTGTGGGGCGTTGGCATCGCGGCCCTCTGGCGCCTCGCGCGCCCGATCACCCGGAGATGGACCCCGGCCTAGCGCCGGCGGCCGCCGGACGCGGCCTGCTGGCAGGCAACGCACCGCTCGGCGTCGGGCACGATCTCCAGGCGCGCCGTGGGGATGGCCCCGCCGCAGTCGATGCAGATGCCGTACTCGCCGCGCTGAGCGGCCTCGGCGAGGCGCAGCAGCCGCTCCTCCTCCTCCTTGAGCTTCAGCTGCGCCTGCAGCTGCCGCTCACGCGCCTCGGCGTCGGTGGCGGCCTCCGCCGGGTGGTGGTGGGCGTCGCTGGCCTCATTGCCGTCGGCGGCCAGGTCGAGCGCCTCAGCGCGCTCGTGGGCCTCACGCGCCAGGCGCGCGAGGCGTTCCGCCTGATCCTCTCCCTTGGGCATGCGCTGAGCTTAGCGTCGGCGTCCCCACCGCCACGCCGCACGGCACTGGTTGTAGGGTGAGGGGGGTGAGTGCACCGGCAGTGGAGACCCGCGACCTCGTGCGCGAGTTCAAGGGCGGGATCCGCGCCGTGGACGGCGTGAGCCTGGTCGTGGAGTCGGGCGGCATCTTCGGATTCCTCGGGCCGAATGGCGCCGGCAAGAGCACCACGGTGCGCATGCTCACCACGCTTCTGCGGCCCACCGGCGGAACCGCGATGGTAGCCGGCTACGACGTGATGGCTGACCCCGATGCGGTGCGCCGGCGCATCGGGGTGGCGCTGCAGGATGCCGCGATCGACCCCTACATGACGGGCCGCGAGCTCCTTCGCCTGCAGGGCGTGCTGCACGGCCTGCCGCGCGCCGCTTGCCGCGCGCGCGCCGACGATCTTCTGGCCCGCGTGGGGCTGGAGGACGCCGCCGACCGCCGCGTGGGCACCTACTCGGGCGGCATGCGGCGTCGGCTCGACCTGGCGCTGTCGCTGGTGCATGAGCCCGTGGTGCTGTTCCTCGACGAGCCCACCACGGGGCTCGATCCGACCTCGCGGGTCACCCTCTGGGAGGAGGTGCGCCGCCTCAACGCCGAGCACGGCACCACGATCTTCCTCACCACGCAGTACCTCGAGGAGGCCGACCAGCTCGCCGACCGCGTGGCGATCATCGACGGCGGGCGCATCGTGGCCGATGGCGCGCCGGCGGCGCTGAAGGCCGAGATCGGCGAGCCGCTGCTCACCGTGACCGCCGGCGAGGGCTGCTCGGCGGATGACATCGCCGCCGTGCTGTCCCGGTTCGGTCCCATCGTGCCCGGCTCGGTGGACCACGGCGCGGGCGTGCGCCTTCCCGGCGGATCGTCGGCGATGGCCGACGCCGTGCGCGCGCTGGACGACGCCGGGGTGCGCTTCCAGTCGATCGACCTCGCCGAGCCCACGCTCGACGACGTGTTCCTCAAGTGCACGGGCCGGCACCTGGAGGGCGCCGGCGACGAGGTGCCCGCCGCGTGACGGCCGCCGCGCCCGTGGTGCGCCAGACCGCCGCCCTCGCGTGGCGGTCGATCATCACCACCGTCCGGCTGCCGCAGGCGTGGTTCCCGGCGCTGTTCTTCCCCCTCGTGCTCATGGCCATCTTCACGGCGTCGTTCGGCGGCGCGCCGGGCGCCGTGCCGGGATTCCCGCCCGTGCGCGGGTTCCTCGACTTTGCCGTGTGCGGTGCGATCGTGCAGGGCGTGCTCATCGGCGGCACCTCGGCCGGCGCGGCGTTCGCCACCGACATCGAGGGCGGGTTCTTCGACCGGCTGGTGGCGTCCCCCATCTCGCGGGTGGCGATCCTGACCGGGCGCCTCGGCGCGTCGATGGCTCTCGGGCTGTTCCAAGCCGTGCTGTTCGTGGGCATCGCGTGGATCTTCGGCGCGCGGGTGGACGGCGGCATCACCGGGTTCCTCATCGTGCTGCTGATCGCGGTGATCTTCGCCGCGGCGGTGGGCGGGCTGGGGGTGTACCTGGCCCTTCGCACCGGATCGGGCGAGGCCGTGCAGGGCATGTTCCCCCTCTTCTTCGCCCTGCTGTTCTTCTCATCGGCGTTCTTCCCCATCGAGACCATGACCGGCTGGTACGCGGCCATCGCACGGGTCAACCCCATCAGCTGGCTCGTGGAGTCGATGCGCCTGGAGATAATCGGCGGCGCCACGCTGGGCACCACCATGGCCGGAATCGGCACCGCGCTGGCCCTTGCCGCCATCACCATCGGGGCGTCGGCCATCGCGCTGAAGCGCCGCCTGCGGGTGGCGGCATGAGGATCGTGGCCGTGAGCCTGGGCCTGGCCGGGCGCAACCTGCTGCTGGTGCGGCGCGTGCCGTCGGTGTTCATCCCGTCGCTGGTGATGCCGCTGTTCATCCTCATCGCCACGGCGGGGGCGTTCCATGGCATCGGCGCGCTGCCGCAGTTCGCGGGCGAGTCGTACCTGGCCTTCACCATCCCGATGGCCGCCACCATGGGCGCGGGCTTCGCGGGCATCAACTCGGGCATGACCCTGGCGCGCGACCTCGAAGGCGGGTTCTTCGACCGACTGCAGTCGAGCCCCGCGCCCCGCATGGCGCTCATCTTCGGGCCCATGCTCGCCGCCCAGGCGCGCAGCATCCTCACCACCGTGGTGGTGTTCATCGCCGGGATGATCGGCGGCGTGATGCTGCCGGGCGTGGCGTCCACCCTGCTCATCGTCGCCTTCGCGCTGATGTTCGCCGCGGCGGCGTCGTTCTGGGCCATCGGCGTGGCGCTTCGCACCCGCACGGTGCAGGCCGCGCCCATCATGCAGCTGGTGGTGTTCCTGTCGGTGTTCATGTCCGTGGCCTACGTGCCGCAGGACGCCATGCACGGATGGCTCGCAGTTGTGGCGAAGTACAACCCGATCACCTACATCCTCAACGCGTCGCGCAGCGCCGAGCTCACGGGCACCGTCATCTGGTCGCAGTCCTGGCCCGGCCTGCTGTCAGCGGGCATCCTCCTGGTGGTCACAGGCGCGTTCGCGATCCTGCCCCTTCGACACCTGGAGAACCGATGAGCGTCGAGCGCACGACCATCACCCCCGACCTCGCCGCGTGGCTGGATGCCATGGCCGCCATCCCTGAGCCGGTGCGGCGCCTCTCGAGCGAGATGGTGGGCCACCCGCTAGAGAACATGATGACCCACCCCGAGCTGGGTGCCCTGCTCGCGGTGCTGGTGCGCGCCACCGGCGGCCACAGGGTGCTCGAGATCGGGACGTTCGTGGGCACCTCGGCGCTGTGGATGGCCCCCGAGCTGGCGCCCGACGGCCACATCGACTGCCTCGACGTGAGCCAGGAGCACGCCGACCGCGCCGCCGACGTGCTGCGCGAGGCCGGCTACCACGACGAGGTGACGATCCACGTGGCCCCTGCACTCGACACCCTGCCGTCGCTCGGCCCGGGGTATGACCTGGCCTACATCGACGCCGACAAGCCGGCGTACCCGGCCTACCTGCGCGAGTGCGCGCGCCTGGTGCGCCCCGGCGGCATCATCGTGGCCGACAACGTGTTCGGCGGACAGGGCGACGCCGCCCAAGTGGCGGCGCTGCGCGACTTCGCCGAGGGCGCGATGGCCGATTCCGGCCTCGCCACCGTGGTGCTGCCGATCGGCGACGGCATCACGCTCAGCGTCGTGCGCTGATCCCCGCGCCGGCGGGCCGGCCATGCGCAGCACACCTCATGCCCACAGCCATCCGTGGATCATCTCCCCCTATCACGCGCCGCGCATCCCCACGGGGATGCGCGAGAAGCACTCAGGACGGCGCGGACGAAGGCCCCATGCGGGCCCGCAGCCTGAGCAGCCCGATGAGGCTCTTGGCGTCGTGCACCTGGGCGATGAGGTCGTCGAGCCGCGCGAGGGGCACGGGCACCACCTCGATCTCCTCCTCCGGGATCGGCTCGTGATCGACCGGCGTGAGGTCGGTGGCGAGGAAGCAGTGGATGAACTCCTCGAGGATCGCCGGGGCGGTGTAGAAGCCGCCGAGGTCCTGCCAGGCGCCGGCCGCGCGGCCGACCTCCTCGGCCAGCTCGCGCCGGGCGCATTCGAGCGGCGGCTCGCCTACCACGTCGAGCTTGCCCGCGGGGAGCTCCAGCAGGTACTCCCCCACCGCCTCGCGCGGTTGGCGCACCATCAGCACGTGGTCATGCTCCACCGGCACCATGACCACGGCCCCGGGGTGGGCGATCACCTCACGGCGCACCACCATGCCGCTGCGGCGCCGATACCGGATGACGGACAGGTCGACCACCTCGCCCGCGTAGATGGGCTCGGTGCCCTCTACGGACATCCCGTCGATCGGCCGCCCGCCATCGAGCGGGTCGCCGCCGCCGCGCGCCGCATCGCTCACCGGCGTGCGGCCGTCACCGAGGGCCGCGGGCACGAGCCACGATGGCCAGGGTGAGGTCGACCATCGACTCGATGTCCGCGATGCGGATGCGCTCATCCGGCGTGTGGACGTCCACCATGGCGTTGCACAGGTTGACGCTCGGGAAGCCGCCCAGCAGGAAGGCGTTCACGTCGGAGCCCCCGCCCGACGCCACATAGCGGGGCTCGATGCCGCAGTCGCCCATGGCAGCGGCGGCCATCTGCACCTGGGGGGCATCCTCGGCCAGCCGGTACCCGATGAAGTGGTCGCGCACGCTGATCTCCACGTCGCACTCGCACTCGGTGCCCGCCCAGGCGAAGGCGTCGATCATCGCGGTGAGCTGGCGGTCGAGCGCCTCGGGGTCGCGAGACCGGCACTCGGCCGTGATGGCGCACTCCTCGGCCACCACGTTGGTCGCCGTGCCGCCGTCCACCGTGCCGATGTTGGCGGTGGTGGCATCATCGATGCGCCCCAGCGGCATGCCCGCGATGGCGCGCGCGGCGGCCCCGATGGCGCTGCGGCCGGCCTCGGGCTGGATTCCCGCGTGCGCGGCCACCCCCCGGTAGGTGACGGCCATCTCCTTGTGGGTGGGCGCCTGCGTGACGATTCCCCCCACCTCGCCGGTGTGGTCAAACACGAAGCCATAGGCCGCGCGCAGCACCGAGGTGTCGAAATACGCCGCGCCGCGCAGGCCGATCTCCTCGCACGGGGTGAACACCAGCTCGATGCCCGCGTGGGGGATGCCCTCATGCACCACGCGGTCCACCGCGTGCAGCATGGCCGCCACCGCGGCCTTGTCGTCGCCGCCGAGGATCGCCTCGTTGCCGTTGGTGAGCCACTCGCCCTGCTGCACCACGTCAACTGGTGCCAGCAGCGGCACGGTGTCGAGATGGGCGCAGAACATGATGGGCACGCCGTCGGTGGTTGGGGCGAACCGGGCCACGATGTTGTTGCACCCGGCCTCGGGCAGGGCCGTGGCGGCGTCATCCTGGGAGATCTCCGCCCCCATGCGGGTGAGCTCGGTGATGACCACCTCGGCCATCGCGGCCTCCTCGCCCGACGGCGAGGGGATCTCGCACAGCCGCGCGAACAGGCGCGCAACCTCGGGCAGCGACGCGGTGTCCAGCGTGCTCACGCCGCGTGGGTGGCGGCGGGGACGTCGCCGCCTCCCACGCCCGCGCGTGCGGCCGCGGCACCCACGAAGGCGCGGAACAGCGGCTGCGGCCGGGTGGGCCTGCTCTTGAACTCCGGGTGGTACTGGCTCGCCACGAAGAACGGGTGGTCGGCAAGCTCGATGCACTCCACCAGGCGGCCGTCGGGCGACCGGCCGCAGGTGATGAGGCCCTGCTCTTCCATCTGCGGGCGCAGCGCCGGGTTCACCTCGTAGCGGTGGCGGTGGCGCTCCTGGATGGAGTCGACGTCGCCGTAGAGGGCCCGCACGATGGTGCCGGGCACCAGCGACACCGGGTCGGCGCCCAAGCGCATGGTGCCGCCGCGCTCCTCGATCTGCCGCTGCTCAGGGAGGAGATCGATGACCGGGAAGGGGGTCTCCATGTCGAACTCGGTGGAGTTGGCGCCGTCCATGCCGCACACGTTGCGCGCGTACTCGATGACGGCGATCTGCATGCCCAGGCAGATGCCGAGATACGGGATGCCCTCCTCGCGCGCGATGCGGGCGGCCTCGATCTTGCCCTCCACCCCGCGCCCGCCGAACCCGCCGGGCACCAGCACGCCGTCGGCGGCCCGCACATGGTCGGCGAGGTCCGCGGCGTCGGCATCCACCCAGTCGATGTCCACATCGACGCCGTGGGCAAGGCCCGCGTGCTTGAGCGCCTCAGCCACCGACAGGTAGGCGTCGTGCAGCTGCACGTACTTTCCCACCAAGGCGATGCGAGCCGTGCCGGTGGCCGTGCCCAGGTGCTGCACCACCTCGCGCCAATCGGTGAGGTCGATCTCGTGCAGGGGCAGGCCGAGGCGCTGGCACACCACGCGGTCGAGGCCCTCGTGCTCCATGGCGATCGGCACCTTGTAGATGTCGTCGCTGTCCTCGGCCGAGATGACGGCCTCGGAGGGAATGCCGCCGAACAGGGCGATCTTGTCGCGCACGCCGGAGTCGAGCGGGCGGTCGGACCGCAGCACCAGCACGTCGGGCTCGATACCGATGCGCCTGAGCTCGTTGACCGAGTGCTGGGTGGTCTTGGTCTTGAGCTCGCCGGCCACCTCGAGGAACGGCACCAGCGTGACGTGCACGAAGGCCACCTTGTCGCGGCCGACCTCGTTGCGCATCTGGCGAATGGCCTCGAGGAAGGGCAGCGACTCGATGTCACCCACCGTGCCGCCGATCTCCACGATCACCACGTCGGCATTGGACGACGTGGCCGCCTGGCGGATTCGCTCCTTGATCTCGTTGGTGATGTGCGGGATCACCTGCACCGTGGCGCCGAGGAAATCGCCGCGGCGCTCGCGCCGGATGACGGCGTCGTATACCGAGCCGGTAGTGATGTTCGAGGTGCGCGTGAGGGCCTCGTCGGTGAAGCGCTCGTAGTGGCCCAGGTCGAGGTCGGTCTCGGCGCCGTCCTCGGTGACGAACACCTCCCCGTGCTGGAAAGGGCTCATCGTGCCGGGGTCGACGTTGAGGTATGGGTCGCATTTCTGCAGCGACACCTTGTACCCGCGGGCCTTCAGCAGCGTGCCGAGCGATGCGGCCGTGATGCCCTTGCCAAGGCCGGACACCACGCCCCCCGTGACGAACACGAAGCGCTCACCAAGATCACTCACCGACCGGCCTCCCCGACCCGCACGCCGTACGGGGCACAAGCATACCGCGCGCACCGGCGCGCGCCGGCTCACACCGGGCGCCCGGTGGCATCACCCCCTGCGCGCCAGCAGCTCCCGGGCGTGACCGCGGGCCGCGGCGTCGTCGGCCGCCGACCCCAGCATGCGGCAGATCTCGTCCACCAGATCGTCTCCCTCCACCGACTCGATCGTGGTGATGGCCCGGCCGTCGTCAGACGCGCCCTTCACCAGCCGGTAGTGCCGGTCGGCCGCGGCGGCAACCTGCGGCAGGTGGGTGATCACCAGCACCTGGCGCCCCATGGCCATCTCGGCGAGCCTCTCGCCCACCACGGCGGCCGTGACGCCACCGATGCCCGCATCCACTTCGTCGAACACCCACGCCACCCCGGGGTCGGCCGCAGCCGCAACGGCATGCAGCGCCAGCAGCACGCGCGAGAGCTCGCCGCCCGATGCCGCATCGGCGAGCGGGGCCTCGGGCAGGCCGGGGTTCGCCCGCATCACAAGCGACACCCGGTCGCGGGGCACCTCATCGTCGTCAGTGACCACCTCCACGCGCAGCGTGGCGCCCGCCATGGCCAGGTCCTGGAGGGCGGCTTCCACGGCCTCGGCCAGGCGCGGCGCGGCATCCTCGCGCACGGCCCTCAGCTCCCCGGCGGCGGCGATCGCCTGGCCCAGCAGGGCGTCGCGCTGCGCCGCGATGGCATCGTCCCCCGCCTCGCCGGTGGCAAGGGCGTCGAGCGCGCCGCGCGCATCCCCGGCCCGTGCCAGCACGGCGTCGGTTCCGGGGCCGTAGCGGCGCGACAGGTCTTCGTAGCGGGCGAGACGATCCTCCACCCAGTCGAGGCGCCCGGGCTCGGCGCCCAGGTCATCGGCGTACCGGCGCACGCCGATGAGGGCCTCCTGCAGCGCGGCCTCCCCGGCGCTGAGGTCGTTGAGCACGTCGCGCAGCGTCGGGTCGAGCTCGGTCGCCTGCTCGATCGATCGCATCGCCTGCCCCGCGGCGGTGAGCGCGCCCCCTTCCCCGTCGCCGTCGAGCAGCGCGATGGCCGTGGCCGCCGCGCTCGCAAGCCGCTCGGCATGCGCCAAGCGGCTGCGCTCCGACAGCAGCGACTCCTCCTCAGCCACGTCGGGAGCGACCTCGTCCACGTCGGCCACCAGGGCCTCGAGCGCCTCGCGCTCGCGCTCGGCCCTCTCGCGCCGTTCGCGGGCCTCGTCCACCTGGCGATCGAGCCGCGCGAGGTCACGCCGCATGCCGCGCAGCCGGGCCTCGAGCGCCACCGCTTCGGCCCCGGCGAAGGCATCGAGGATCGCCATCTGCGCGCCCGGCCCCACCAGTCGCCGCTGCTCGTGCTGGCCCGAGAAGCGCATGAGCGCCCCCACGAACGCGGCCACGCCCTCGCGCGACGCCACCTGGCCGTCCACCAGCGCACGCGCCCGGCCCTCGGCGGGCACCCGGCGGGCCACCACCACCTCGCCGTCGTCGTCGGCGAGCTCGCGCACCTGCTGGGCGGGGTCATCGGGGTCGAGGGACTCCCAGAAGCCGTCGGGCACGGCCACGGTTGCCTGCACCAGGGCGTGCTTCGCGCCCGGGCGCACGGCCCTGGAATCGGCCTGTCCGCCGGCCAACAGCCCCAGCGCCTGCGCCACCACGGTCTTCCCCGCCCCGGTCTCGCCCGTGATGGCCGTGAGGCCCGCGCCGGGCTCGATGTGGGCCCGCTCGATCACAACGAGGTCGCGGATCTCGATCTCGCGGATCACGCCGGCAGGCACCCTCGCCTCACGACCGGCCGAACTTCTCGCGGTAGCGACGGAAGAAGGAGGACTCGGGGAAGATCGCCAGGTGCACCTCCTCACCGCCGAGCCCCACGGTGATGGAGCGCCCGGGCGGTAGCGCGGCGATGCGCACGCCGTCGGCCAGCACGTCGCAGTCGCCCACGATCGCCGAGTTGGTGACCGTGAGCTTCTCATCGGCCGCGAGGATGAGCGGTCGGGTGTCCAGGTGGTGCGCGGCGATGAATGACAGCACGAAGCACTTGACGCGCCACGAGACCGTGGGCCCGCCCGCGGCGAGGTTGTAGGCGGTCGACCCCACCGGGGTTGAGCAGATGAGCCCGTCGCAGCGCACGGTGGCCACGGGCTCCCCGGACACCGAGTACGACAGGTCGGCCAGGCGCGACTCCCCGCTGCGCAGGAACGCCACGTCGTTCACCGCCTGCAGGGTGCCCTCGCTCCACTCGGCCTTGAGGGACGGCAGGCCGAGGGTGATGTAGTCGCCGGCGAGGGCGCGCACCAGGCCGCGCTCGAGGTTTGACTGCTCCACGCTGGCGAGGAAGCCCACGCGCCCGAAGTTGATGCCCAGCACGGGCGCGCCGGTGGTGGTCTCGCGCGAAAGCGCGCGCAGGATGCTGCCGTCGCCGCCCAGCACCAGCACGAGGTCCGAGCGATCCCCGCGCAGGTCCGTGGGCTCGATGATGGTGCGCTCGGCCAGCGGCGGATGCTTGGCGGCCTCCTCTGCGGTGGTGAGCACCTCAACACCGTGGGCATCGAGGATGGAGAGGACGGTGGGCATGACGCCGGCCGTCACCTCGGCGGCGCCGTGGGTGAGGATGAGCACGCGCTCCGCCTGCGCGCCGGCCACCTCGCTGATGGGGCGGTACGGCGGCATGGTCAGGACCCCTCGGCCACGGCCGTTGCCACCACCGCCTGCACGTCCGCGCCCGGCACCGGGGAGTCGGGGCCCACGGCCAGCAGGAACACCTCGCGGTTGCCCTTGGGTCCCGGGGTGCCGCTGTCGGCGGCGCCGGCCACACGGCCGCCCGACTGCGCGATGGCCTCGGCCACGCGCAACACCGCGCCGTGGCGCAGCGCGGGGTCGCGAACCACCCCGCCGGATCCCACGTTCCGGCGTCCCGCCTCGAACTGCGGCTTGACCATCACGAGGGCACGGTACGCCGGAGAGAGGCATCGCGCCACCGACGGCCACACGAGGGCCGATGAGATGAACGACACGTCCATCACGGCCAGGTCGGGCACGACGGGCAGCATCGCGGCCTCCAGCGCTCGTGCGTTGGTGCGATCGAGCACGATCACGCGGGGGTCCTCGCGCAGTGCCCATGCCAACTGGCCGTAGCCCACGTCCACCGCGATCACGCTCTCGGCGCCCCGCCGCAGCAGCACGTCGGTAAACCCCCCCGTCGACGCCCCCACGTCGATCGCATGGGCGCCCGCGACCTCGACGCCGAGGCGCTCGATGGCGTGATCGAGCTTGAGGCCACCACGCGATGCGAACTCCGGCCCCTCATCCACCTCGATCGCCGCGTCGGGCCCCACCTGCTGCCCGGGCTTGACGTCGGCCCGGCCGTCCACCCGCACGCGCCCGGCCATCACGGCCGCCTGGGCGCGGGCGCGCGACGGGAAGAGCCCGCGATCCACGAGCGCCGCGTCGAGTCGCTGCCGGGGCACGGCGGGAAGGCTAGCGCCACCCATCGCGGCGTCCCACGCACGCATGCACCGGATCCCCCGCCTCAATGCGCCGCGTGCACCTCGAGGGCCGCGAGTGCCGCCTGCGCCGCGGCCGCGGGGGTGACCGCGGCCTCCGCCAGCAGCAGGTCGCGGCGTCCGTGCTGGATGAAGCGGTCGGGAATGCCGACGCACGCCACGCGCGCCGGCCCGCTGCCGATCACCTCGAGCACCGCGCTGCCGAACCCGCCCGCCAGGGCGTGGTCCTCGATCGTCAGCACCACCTCATGTGTGCGGGAGAGCTCCTCCAGCAACTCGGCATCGATCGGCTTCGCGAAGCGGGCGTTCACCACGGTGGGCCGCACGCCGAGCGACTCGGACACGACCCGCGCGGCGTCGAGAGCCACCTGCACGCCGTAGCCGTAGCCCACCAGCGCGACGCGCGAGCCATCTTCCAGCACATCGGCGCGCCCCAACTCGAGCGCCACTGGGCGATCGGGCAGCGCCACGCCCGTGCCGACGCCACGCGGGTAGCGGAACGCCGACGGACCGTCGATGCGCAGGGCCGTGTGCAGCATGTGAACCAGTTCGGCCTCGTCCATGGGAGCCATCACCACCACGCCGGGAATCGATCGCATGTACGCGATGTCGAACACGCCGTGGTGTGTGGGGCCGTCATCTCCCACCAGCCCGCCGCGGTCGATGGCGAACACCACCGGCAGCCCCTGGAGGGCGATGTCGTGCACGATCGGGTCATAGGCCCTCTGGAGGAAGGTGGAGTAGATCGCGCACACCGGGCGGTAGCCGGCGATCGCCAGGCCGCCCGCGAACACCACGCCATGCTGCTCAGCGATGCCGATGTCGTACGTGCGCTCGGGGAAGCGCTGCAGCATGTGGTTCATGCCGGTGCCCTTGAGCATGGCGGCCGTGATCCCCACCACGCGCGGATCGGCCTCGGCCTCCCTGACCAGCGCCTTGCCGAACACCTCGGTGTAGGCCGGTGGCGCAGGCGCGGCCGGCTTCGCCGCGCGCCCGCTGTCCACCGCGAACGGCCCGGATCCGTGCATGGCCTCGCCGTCCTCCTCGGCCGGGCCGTAGCCGCGCCCCTTGTCGGTGTGCACGTGCAGCAGCACCGGGCGTTCGCTGCCAGCGGTCGTCTCGAGCGCACGGCGTACGGCCTTGATGTCGTGGCCGTCGATCGGCCCCATGTAGGCGAACCCCAGCGCCTCGAACAGCTGCCCCGGCACGAAGAGCGCCTTCGTCGCATTGCTCAAGGAGTGACCCAGGTCGTGCATGCCGGGGATCAGGCCGAGGCCCTTCTCGATCTCGTGGCGCACGCGGGTGAGCATGGGGTCGAGGCGCGCCTTCTGCAGCGCGCCAGCGAAGGCGCCGACGTTCTCGGAGATGCTCATGCCGTTGTCGTTGAGCACCACGGTGATGGGCGACCCCAGGTGCCCGGCGTGGTTCATGGCCTCGTACGCCATGCCGCCGGTCATCGCGCCGTCGCCGATCACGGCCACGATGCGCCGATCGCGGCGGCCGGTCACGCGCATGGCCTCGGCCAGCCCAACCGCATACGAGATGCTGGTGCTGGCGTGGCCGGCGCCCATCACGTCGTGCTCGCTCTCCTCGCGGCGCAGGAAGCCCGACATGCCCTCGTACTGGCGCAGGGTGTCGAACTGGCCGAGGCGGCCCGTGAGCAGCTTGTGCCCGTAGGCCTGGTGCCCGACGTCCCAGAGGATGCGATCGCGCGGGCTCTCGAGCTCGGCGTGCAGGGCCAGGCTGAGCTCCACGGTTCCGAGGCTCGAGCCCAGGTGACCACCCGTACGGGAGACAGTGTCGATGATGGCCCGGCGCATCTCGGCCGCCAGGGCCTCGAGCTGGGCGTCGTCCAAATCGTGCAGCCGGCCGGGCCCGTCGAGCGACGCCAGCAGCGGGTATGCGGATGCGTTACCTGTCACGACGGTCATGGTAACGCCCCGCACGACCGCGCAGCGCCGTGCGGTCCGCCCGGCCGTGCCGCGCGAAGGCCGCGGGCGTCAGCGCGCCAGAACCCTCAGGGTGCGCCCCGACCGACGTTCGCGGGACGCCACCATCATCGGGCCGCGCACGGTGGTGGGCGTCGTGCCCGAGTGCTCGGTTGCCTGCGCGGGTGGAGCCGGGCCGTCGGGCGCCGCGCGGTAGGCCCGCATGGGGATCACCACTGTGGAGGTCGCCACGGCACGGGCGGTGGCGCCCGCGGCCGCGGCCGTGGTGGTGGGGCACGGATACGTGGCGCCCTGGTGTTGGCAGGTGCCCACCCCGCCCGCGAACGTCATGGCGTCGATGTTGGCCGCCCGGGAGGCATCCGGCAGGCCGGCCCAGCTGTACACGGGTGGACTCGAGCCGCTCGAGGGACCGCCGTCCAGCAGCCCGTAGGCAATCGTGTTGGCGGTTCCCTGTGCAGCCCCGAAACCCTGTACCTGCGCGGCCCAGCCAGGAACGCATTGGCCGGATCCACCGCAAGGGCCATCGGCTCGGCATCGATCGCCACGGGGTCATTCCCGGGCACGGACCCGGGTCCGAACACCACCGACGGGCTGCCGCCGATGGGGACCCGCACGATCTGGCTGGGCTGATCGCCTGTCTGCGACAACATCACGTAGAGCACCCCGGTCGATGCATCAGAGGCGATGCCGGTTACCAGCGTGCCCGAGATCCAGTTGGATCCCGAGAGCACCGCCGCTGCCGACCCCCCGGCCGTCGGCACCGAGATGAGGTCGCTCCCGCTCCTGCCCGTGAGGTACAGGGCCCACCGAAGTTGGCAGGCGCGGGCCCGCCGGTGGTGCGGAACTGGCGGGGCCGGCCGCAATCCCGATCGCCGCGGCGAGGGCGAGCATGAGCACTTGGACGGCGGGGGCCACGCGGCGGCCCCGGCGACGGGACGTACGTGGCTGGACGACCATGCGGCCACTACACCCCGCGGGGCTCGGGCGGGCAACCGGGCGTGCTCCCCGGGCGTCAGGGATGATCACGGCGTGGCCATCGACCCAGAACTCGTTCGTGCCCTGCACGTGGTGCCGGAGGACCGCCGCGGGGGGGCGGCCGATCCCGCGGCGGCGCATCACCTGTTCCAGACATCCACCATCGCCGCCCTCATGGACTCCCGCTACGACGGCGACCTCACTGTGGGCGAAGTGATGGCGCACGGCGACCTGGGGCTCGGCACGCTGGAGGGGCTCGACGGCGAGCTCATCATCGTCGACGGCCAGGCCCTGGTGGGGCGCACCGACCGGTCGCTCTCCCCCGTCGACCCCGCCACCACCACCCCATTCGCGGTGGTCACGCCATTCGCGCCAGGCCCGCCCGTGGCCCTTGACAGCCTCGACCACGCCGACCTGCTCGCCCGCCTTGACGTCCTGGCGCCGGCCACGGTGTCAGCCGTGCGGGTCGAGGGCACCTTCCGGCGCCTGAGGCTGCGCAGCGTGCCGCGGCAGCAGAAGCCCTATCCCCCTCTGGAGGAGGTCGTGAAGGAGCAGGCGGAGTGGGACGTGGCCGATGTGGACGCCGTGGTGGTGGGCTTCCGGTTCCCCAGCGAGGCCGCTGGGCTCGAGGTGCCCGGGTGGCACCTGCACGCCATGGCCCGCGATCACTCCACCGGCGGCCATGTTCTGGCGGCGGACATCGCCGCGGGGTGCGCCTGGCTGGATGCCACCGACGAGGTGCACGTGGAACTTCCCCCGGGCGTGGAGATATTCGGCGCCGACGCCGCGATGCGCGCGGGCATCGAGAACGCCGAGACGAGCCCGGGGAACGACTAGGCCGGCTCGTCCTGCGAGAGGCCGTCGGGCACGAACGCCGGCGCCTCGGCGGCGGGGTCACCGATGCGCGGGACGTCACCGCGGGCCTCGGCCTCGGCCTCGGCGATTGCCCGAGGGATGATCTCCACCACGGCGGCGGAAAGGTCGGCCGCCTGGCGGGCGAGCTCCTCGATCTCAGAGGCGGGACGATTGGCGGCCTGGGCGATGCGCCGGGAGAGCTCCTCAAGGCGCCGCGTGGCGAGTTGCATCTCCTCGCGTGCGCTCATGCCGCTGCCTCGCCATTCTCGCGCGCCACGCGCCCCAGCACGCCGTTCACGAACTTCGGGGCCTCCGCCGCGCACCACTTCTTCGCCATCTCCACGGCCTCGTCGATCGCCACCGGCACAGGCACGTCGTTGCTGCCGAGCTCGTACACCGCCACCCGCAGGATGTTGCGCTCGAGGGGGGCGATGCGATCGGCCGTCCAGCCATCGGCTGAGGCCGTGATGCGCTCGTCGATCACCTGGCGGTCGGCCTCCACGCCATCCACCAGCGCCTGCGTGAAGGGATCGTCGGCGTGTTCGCCCGCGCGCAGGGCGTTCTCCACGAGCTCGGGCACCGGCAGGCCGGTGACATCGCGCTGGTAGAGCAGGATCACCGCCTGGCGGCGCGCCTGCCTGCGCGAGACCGCCGCCATCAGCGTGACCCGCCGCCCAGGGATGGCAGGAACTCCGCGCGCTCGGTGAGATAGGCCGTGGTGTAGCTGCCCGACCCGAAGACCTCTTCGCGCGAGATCTCCTCGAGCAGCGGCAGCGTGGTGGGCACGCCCTCCACGATGCTCTCCGACAGCGCGCGCTGCATGCGGGCCACCGCGCGCGGCCGGTCGGGCGCCCACACGCAGAGCTTGGCGATGAGCGAGTCGTAGTAGGGCGGCACGTAGCCGCCGGTGCGGCAGAAGGTGTCCACGCGGACCCCGGGCCCCGCCGCCAACTGGAACAGGCCCAGGCGGCCGGCGGCCGGGCGGAAGTCGAACGCCGGGTCCTCGGCGTTGATGCGGCACTCGATGGCGTGGCCATTGGGCCCGATGCGCCCTGTGCGCGACAGCACCTGGCCGTCAGCGATGCGCAGTTGCTCGGCCACGATGTCCATGCCGCTCACCAGCTCGGTGACCGGGTGCTCCACCTGCAGGCGTGCGTTGAGCTCGAGGAAGTAGAAGTCGCCCTTGGCATCAACGAGGAACTCGAGGGTGCCGGCTGACTTGTAGTCCCATGCGCGGCAGGCGCGCTCGGCCGCGGCATGCAGCCCCTCCCGCGTGGAGTCGAGCAGGTTAGGGGCCGGGCCCTCCTCCACCACCTTCTGGTGGCGCCGCTGGATCGAGCACTCGCGGTCGCCCACGATAAGCACGCCGCCGAGGCCGTCGGCCAGCACCTGCACCTCCACGTGGCGCGCGCCCTCCAGCAGCTTCTCCACGTACATCGAGCCGTCGCCGAAGGCGGCCAGGGCCTCCTGGGATGCGCTCTCGAACGCGCGCTCGAGCTCGTCGGGGCTGTCCACGCGCCGCATGCCGCGCCCGCCGCCACCGGCCGACGCCTTGAGCAGGATCGGGTACCCCGCCTCCTCGGCCGATGCCATGGCGGCAGCCACGTCGGTGACCCCGCCCTCCGACCCGCCCAGCACGGGAAGGCCGGCCTCGACGGCGGCCTCCTTGGCCTGGATCTTGTCGCCCATGCGGCGCATCACGCCGGGGTCGGGGCCCACGAACCGGATGCCGTTACGCGCGCACTCGGTGGCGAAGTCGGGATTCTCGGACAGGAAGCCGTACCCCGGGTGCACCGCATCGCAGCCGGTCACCTCGGCGGCACCGATGACGTTGCGCATGTCGAGGTACGACTCCCGGGCGGGCGGCGGCCCGATGCACACGGCCTCGTCAGCCATCTCCACCGCAGGGGTCTGGGCGTCGGACGTGGAGTACACGGCCACGGTGGGGATCCCCAGTTCGCGGGCGGTGCGGATGACGCGCACGGCGATCTCGCCGCGGTTGGCGACGAGCAGCTTCACGGGGCCAGCACGAAGAGGGTCTGCCCGAACTCCACGGGATCGGCGTTGCCCACCGCGATCTCCTTGATCGTGCCGGCGCGCTCCGCCGTGATCTCGTTGAAGATCTTCATGGCCTCGATGATGCAGAGCACCTGACCCTGCACCACGCGGTCGCCCACCTTCACGAACGGGTCCGAGTCGGGGTTGGGCGCTGCGTAGAAGGTGCCCACCATCGGGCTCGTCACCTTCACGCCGTCGTCGGCCATCGGCACGGGCGCGCCGTCGGCGGCGGCAGCGGCGGCCACGGCCGGGCGCACGGTCACCCGGGCACCGCCGATCTCCACGCTCACCTCCGACTGCCCGGCGCCCTCCACCACCTCGACGAGGGTCTCGATGAGGCCGCGGTCGACGGCCATGCCGGTCTCCCCCGCCTCCTCGGCGAGGAGGGAGCGGCGGCGATCCACCAGGCGCTGCCCCGACTCCGGGAACTGCGCGAGGATCACCGCGTCCTCCTCCGACACGTCGGACGGCGCCGCGGCCAGCACCGCGGCCAGGTCGGGCGGCTCGCCGGTGGTGCCCGCACCGCGGGCCACCGCGAGGGCATCCTCCAACAGCGCTCCCCGCAGGCGCCCCCGCGGCCCGAGGGCGATGTCGGCCAGCTCCGACGATGTCTCGCGCCAGCGCACGCCGTCCATCACGTGCTGCGCGGCCTGCGCGACGATGGCCTCGCCGAGCGGCGGGGCGAACGTGACGCCGCCGAGGTCGCGGCACACCGCCGCGCATTCCTCGGCCGCCTCATGCGCCCGAGACGCCAGGCCCTGGCGGCTGAGGCGCGACAGCAGGCCCGCGGCCAGGTCGGGCGGCAGCTGCAGCTGAGGGCCGCCGGCGAGCTCGGCCGCGCGGCGCACCCGCTCGGGCGCCACCAGCGGCCAGATGATGCGCCCGGCGTCCTCCAGCGCGGGCACGTCCACGTCGAACTCGCGGTCGCCGCCGTGCAGAGCCACGTGCAGGGCCTCGGCCGACGGGCGGCCGGCCACCAGCGCCGCGGCACCCACCGAGGCGTGCAGGGCATGCGCCCCGGCCAGCGCGGCGCTGAGCGCCGACATCGACGCCAGCCCGCCGGTGGCGCGCAGCGATACCTCCACCGGGATGGGGCACTTGTCCACCATGTTCCCCACGAGCAGGCCCATCGCCACCGGGGTGAGGTTGCCGCCCAGATCGGATACGCAGAGGGAGGTCGCGCCGGGAAGCTGCGCGAGCGCGAGGGCCTCGTCCATCCAGCGCGGATCGGCGCCGTCCGGCACCGGGCCCAGCACGAGGGTTGGGACGAACCCCATCCCGACCTCGCGGGCGGCCTCGGCCACCATGCGCAGGGCGTCGGCGTCGTTGAGGGTGTCGTAGGCGCGCACGCGCGACGCCCCGCTGGCGGCGGCGGATGCGATGAGGCGGGCCGCGACGCCCGACCCGAGGGCGATCTCGCCAAGAAGGGTGCGCCCGGTGACCACGATGCCCAGGTTCGCGCCGCCGGCCTGGCGGGCCACCACGCGCAGGCGATCGAGCGGGCTCTCGGTGCGGCCGTCCATGCCGGCTCGCGCCGACGGCGGATCGAGTACCTCGATCACCCGCGCGCCGATGGGAGCCAGCGCAGCGGCGGCGGACCCCAGGTCGTCGGGGGCGATGCGCGCCCCCCAGGGCGGGGTGCACAGATCGCGCAGGGTGACATCGACCAGGCCGATGTCGATGGCGGCGGGCTCGGTGCTCATGCTCGGCTCATGTACTCCCGGGTTCGGGTGTCCACCCTGATGCGGTCGCCCTCATTGACGAACAGCGGCACGTTCACGGTCGCGCCGGTCTCGAGCGTGGCGGGCTTGGTGACGTTGCTCACCGTGTCGCCCTTCACGCCGGGGTCGGTCTGGGTGACCTGCAGTTCCACCGACGCGGGCGGCTCCGCGCGGAAGGGCGCGTCGCGCACGAACAGCACCTGCACCTCGGAGTTGGGGGCGATGAGGTCCACGGCGTCGATGCTCGCCCGCGGCACGTTGACCTGCTCGTACGTCTCGGAGTCCATGAACACCAGGGAGTCGCCGTCCTCGTAGAGCATCTGCATGCTCTTGGTCTCGGTGGTCACGCGCTCGAGCTTCTCGCCGGCGCGGAAGGTCTTGTCCACCACCGTGCCCTTGGCCATGTTCTTGAGCTTGGTGCGCACGAACGCACCGCCCTTGCCGGGCTTCACATGCTGGAACGACACCACGCTGACGAGCTCGCCGTCGATGTCGAGCACCCATCCGTTCTTCAGGTCATTGCTGCTGGTGGCCCCCACGGGCGCTCCTAGATGCTGGTCGTCGTCAGGTCGGTGGGCACGCGGGTGAGCACCTCGCAGCCGTCATCGGTGACGATGACGAGATCCTCGATGCGCACTCCCCCGACCCCCTCCAGGTAGATGCCCGGCTCGATCGTCACAACCATGCCGGTTTGAAGTACCTCGCCGCCCTCCTGGCGGAGCCACGGGCGCTCGTGGATGTCGAGCCCCACTCCGTGCCCGAGGCCGTGCCCGAAGTGGTCCCCGAGGCCCGCCTGCGCGATGATCTCCCGTGCCACCGAGTCGAGGTCCTTCGACAGGACGCCGGCCCGGCAGGCGGCAAGGGCCGCGCGCTGGGCCTCGAGGCACACCGCATAGGCTTCCTCGAGGACTTCTGGGAGCGTACCGGTGGCGACGGTGCGCGTGCAGTCCGATGCGTATCCGGCGTGCCGGGCGCCCATGTCCACCACCACGAGGGTGTCCGCCGCGATCGCCGCGGCGCGGGGCACCGCGTGCGGCAGCGCGCCGTGCGCACCCCCTGCCACGATGATGTCGAAGCTCGCGCCAGCGGCGCCCATGTCGCGCATCCAGCCCTCGAGCGCCCAGGCGGTCGCGGCCTCGCTGCGGCCCGCGAAGCCCCCGTCGATCAGGCGCGACAGCGCGGCATCGGCGACGCGCGTGGCCTCGCGGATGCAGTCGAGCTCCTGTTCCTCCTTCACCACGCGCAGGTCCTCCACGAGGCCCGAGGTCGGCACCAGGTCAACGCCCGAGAGGCGCCCGGCGAAACGATCACGACGTGCCACGGTGACGTGATCGGCCTCCACGCCGACGCGCCCGTGCGGCACCACCTCGGCAAGGCGGTCCATGAGGTCGCGCCCCGCGATGACCACCTCGGTGTCCTCCACCTGGTCGCGTGCGGCAGCGGCGTAGCGCGAGTCGGTGAGCAGCACGCGCCCGTCCGGAGCGACCACCAGGACGCCGTTAGATCCCACGAAGCCGCTCAGGTACCGGATGTTCACGGGGTCGGTCACCACCAGGGCGTCCAGCCCCTCCTCGCGCAGCACCTCGCCGATGCGCGCCTGGCGCGCCAGGATGCTCAAGCCCCGAGCTCCGCCTTCAGGATGTCCAGCGCCTCGCGATAGCCCTCGGGCCCCTTTCCCTTCACGGTGGCCAGCGCGATGTCGCGCACCACCGACGCCGTGCGGAAGTCCTCGCGGGCGTCCACGTCGGACAGGTGCACCTCGACGAACGGCGCCCCCATCACCTCGAGCGCGTCGCGGACGGAGTACTGATAGTGCGTCCACGCGCCGGGGTTCACGATGGCGCCGTCCACCGCGCCGGCGAGCCCGTGCACGTGCTCGAGGAACGCCCCCTCGAAGTTGGTCTGGAACGTGCCCACGCGCATGCCGCGCTCCTCGCCCCAGGCGCGCACCTGCGCCTCGAGGTCGGGCAGCGTGAGCGTGCCGTAGTGCTGCGAGGGCCGGCGGCCCAGCATGTCGAGGTTGGGACCATGCAGCAGGGCGATGGTGATCATGGGAGCAGTTCCTCCACTGCCGCGCGCACCACGGCCGGGTCGGGGTCCTGGTGGGTAAGGACGTCGCCGGGGGCACGCAGCAGCACCATGTTGAGCGCCCGGCCATCCGACTTCTTGTCACGCGACATGATCTCGATCACCTCGTCCACGTCCACCGAGGGGTCGAGCTCCACGGGCAGGCCGTGCCGCGCGAGCGTGGCGGCGGTGCGGTCGCGCCACGAGGGGTCGAGCCTCAGCTGCTGTTCGCTCACGCGCAGGGCGGCGAGCAGCCCGAGCGAGATCGCCTCGCCGTGGTGGTAGAGGCCATAGCCCGCCGCTGCCTCGATGCCATGGCCGGCCGTGTGGCCCAGGTTGAGGATCGCCCGGCGGCCCAGGTCGAACTCGTCCTCGGCCACCACCTCGAGCTTGCACTCAGCGCAGCGCCTGATGAGGTCGGCCAGCTCATTATCGGGGCCCGGAAGCTCGGGCCAGGCCGCGATTATCTCTATCAGGTCCCCGCCCACCAGCAGCCCGTACTTCACCACCTCGGCGAAGCCGCACGAGAGCTCGCGCGGGGGCAGGGTGCCCAGCACGGTGGTGTCCATCACCACGGCCTCGGGCTGGTACACCGCGCCCACGTAGTTCTTGCCCTCGGGCAGGTCCACGCCGGTCTTTCCGCCCAATGAGGAATCGACCATCGCGAGCAGCGTGGTGGGGACCTGCACCAGGCGCACGCCGCGCTGGTACGACGCCGCGAGGAACCCCGCGAGGTCGCCCACCACGCCGCCGCCCACCGCCACCACGGCGTCGCGCCGACGGATTCCCGCCCGGGCGCACGCGCGGCCGAGACGCTCGATCTCGGCCAGGCTCTTCGACGCCTCGCCCGCCGGCACGGCCTCCACGTGCACCCGCAGCCCGGCGTCACGGCACGACGCCGCCGCCCGCTCGCCGGCCGCCGCGATGCCGTCGTCCACCACCACCATCGCGCCGTCGCCCTCGCCCCGTGCCGCCAGCAGGGGGCCGACCAGGTCGATCGCGCCGGCGCCCAGGTGCACGGGCACCTCGCGCGCGCCGATCACCGCGGTGATCGCCGGGTCGGGGGCGGTGGTGCTCATCCGGCCTGGTCCTCATCGGGGCCTCCGTCCTGCGCCCAGTCGGCCAGCACACGCGCCACCTCGTCCGATGGCAGCGAGCCGTCGAGGATCACATCAGCCGCCTCGCGGTACACGTGCTCGCGCTCGCCTGCGCGGCGGATGAACCGGTCGCGATCCAGGGCAAGCGGGCGCCCGGGCTGGCCTCCCACCCGGTCCCACGCCAACTCGGGGTCGATGCGCAACCAGGCCACCCATGCCGTGCGGCCCAAGAGGTCGCGCGTGCGCTTGCTGCCCAGCGCGCCCCCGCCCAGCGCAAGAACCCCGGGCTCGGCCGCGAGGTTCTCGCGGGTGAGGTCCTCCTCGGTGCGGCGGAACCACAGCTCGCCGCGCTGGGCGAAGATCTCGGGGATCGACTGCCCCGCGTGGGCCACGATGAGGTCGTCCACGTCGAGGAACTGCACCCCGAGCAGGTCGGCCGCCTGCCGCCCCACGGTGCTCTTGCCCGCGCCCATGTACCCCGCGAGCGCGATCCAGCGCTCCGTGGCCACGCTACTGCGCCAGGACCGCGCGGTAGCGATCCACCGCGGCGTCGAGGGATGCGATGGAGTCGCCGCCGAACTTGTCGATGAGCGCCTGGGCCAGCACGAAGGCGATGACGGCCTCGCCGATCACCGCTGCGGCCGGGACCGCGCAGATGTCGGAGCGCTCCTTGAACGCCGCCGTGGCCTCCTTGCTCTGCACGTCGACCGACGCCAGGGGGCGGCTGAGGGTGGCGATGGGCTTCATCGCCGCGCGCACCACCAGCGGTGCTCCGTGCGTCATTCCGCCCTCGAGGCCGCCCGAGCGATTGGTGCGGCGGTGGTAGCCGCGATCCTCCGACCAGAAGATCTCGTCGTGCGCTGCGCTGCCGCGGATGCGCCCAAGCTCGAACCCGGCGCCGATCTCCACGCCCTTGATCGCCTGCACGCCGAGCATCGCCTGGCCGATGCGGCCGTCGAGACGGGCATCGCCGCTCACGTGCGATCCCAGCCCCGGCAGCGGGTCGAACACCCACACCTCGAAGATCCCTCCGAGGGTGTCGCTGTCCTGGCCGGCGGCCTTGATGGCGGCCCTCATGCGATCGGATGCCTCGGCATCGAGCGACCGCACCGGGCTCTCGTCAACGCCGTCGAAGTCAGACAGCGCCAAGTCGTCGCGGGTGGGAGCGGCCTCGGGGCCGATCTGCACCACGTGGCTTCGCACCTGCATGCCGTAGCGGCGCAGCAGCGCCTTGGCCACGCCGCCGGCTGCCACGCGCGCGGCGGTCTCGCGCGCGCTCGCGCGCTCGAGGATGTTGCGCAGGTCATCGGTCTCGTACTTCTGCATGCCCGCCAGGTCGGCGTGGCCCGGACGCGGCAGCGTGATGGGATCCACCTCGGATGCCGGCTCCCAGATGGCCATGCGGTCTTCCGACCAGTTGGCGAAGTCACGGTTCATCACCATCAGCGCCACGGGGCTGCCCAGCGTGCGCCCGTGGCGGATGCCGGCGGTCACCTGTACCCGGTCGGTCTCGATCTTCTGGCGCCCTCCGCGCCCGTAGCCCATCTGGCGGCGCGCGAGGTCGGCGTCGATGTCATCGGGCCTAAGGGGAAGGCCGGCCGGAAGCCCCTCGATGACCGTGGTGAGGGCCGGGCCGTGCGACTCCCCCGCTGTGCGGTAGGTAAGCGCCATCGGGCGCGCAGCATACCGCCCCTGCAGGCGCGCACCACGGCCCCATCAGGCCGCGCGCTGCCTCCGCGGGCCCGGCTGCCGCCGCTCGCCCTGTTTGGTGCGCGCGTGCGGGTGCATGAGCAGGTATGCGCTGGCCAGGCCGCTCCACTCCTCGTAGCGGTCAACCAGCGCGCGGGTCTCGTCGGCGTCGGGCCAGCGGCCGGTCTCGGCGGCGAGGATGCGCATGAGGCCCAGATCGCCCACCACGGGGGCGTCGAACCGCCCCATGCCGTAGGTGCCGATGACGCCTGCGCTCCACGGGCCGAGCCACGGCTCGCGGGTGATGCGGGCGGTCATGCGGTCGGTGGGCACCTCACGCAGGCGCTCGAGGTCGATGGATCGCGCGACGCGCGTCATCGCCCCGGCGCGACGCGCCGCAAGGCCCGACGCCACGGCGCGCGCGGGTTGCAGCGCGGCCATGTCGGCAGAAGTCGGCGGCTGCACCAGTCCGTCGTCGGCGCGCGTGGACGCCATTGCCACGATCTCGCGCTCCATGCGGGCGGCCTCGCGCCCGGTCACCAATTGGCCACACGCCGCGGTGATCACCGACTGCGCCACGGTGCCGCGCCGGGCGGGCCGGTACCCCGCGCGCCGCACGCTCACCGGCGCCATGCGCGGGTCGCGGCGGGCCCTGCGCAGAAACGGCGCGTGGTCGTCACCTATGGCGAGCGCGAACCGCAGGGCATCCACCGCGCTCGCGGCATCCGGGCCCCGCACCGCGGCCTCGATCTCGCCGTCCGCGCGCTGGCGCACCGCCGCGCGCGCCGGCCCGGCCGGCGTGTGGAGCGCCATCACCAGCACGGAGCCCTGCCAGCGCCGGGTGCCCCCCGCGCTGCCACCTGCCGAGAGGCGCAGGTCGTACGGCGGCGCCGGCCGCAGGCGGGTGACGATGACCTGTTCCATGCGCCGAGTGTACGAAGGCCGCCGGACCGACCACCAGCAGCACCCCCGCGGCGAGGAACGGCGCGAGCGGCAGGGCCACCGTCGACGGCCGCGCGCCGCGCGCAACCGCCAAGGCGAACCCCCATGCCGCGGCGAGCACCAGACCCGCCAGCACGGCGAGCAGGCCCGCCGCCACGCCGAGGGCGGCGCCGATCAGCGCGCCCAACTTCACGTCGCCCATTCCCATGCCCTCGGGTCGTATGAGCGCCGGCACCAGCAGCAGCAGCGCCACCAGCGCGCCCGATGCCAGCGGCTGCCACCACGCGCGGTCCCCGATCGCCCCGATCACCAGCACCGCCGCCAGCGCGGGCAGCACCACCAGATCGGGGATGATGCGCCGGCGGAGGTCCCACGCCACGGCGGGGATGAGCGCGAGAATCAGCACCAGCACTGCCACGGCGCCACCGTACGGGCGGAGATGCCACGCGGATCGCGCGGATCGTGCCGAGAGCGCCTCTATGCTGCGCGCCCATGAGCCACCGCCACCAGCACCCCGTCACCGTCGTCACCGACGGCGCCTGCTCGGGCAACGGCACCGACGATGCCCGCGGCGGCTGGGCGGCCATCATCATCGCGGCCGACGGGTCCGAGGTGGTGCTCACGGGTGCCGAGGCCCCCAGCACGAACAACCGCATGGAGCTCATGGCCGCCATCGAGGGCCTCGCCGCCACGCCGGACGGCTCGACGGTGGACCTGGTGACCGACTCCTCATACCTGGCCAGGGCCATCACCGACGACTGGCTGGGGTCGTGGCAGCGGCGCGGATGGAAGACGGCCGGCAAGAAGCCCGTTGCCAACCGTGACCTCTGGGAACGCCTGCTGGCGCAGCTCGCCCGGCATGAGGCGGTGCAGCCCCGGCTCGTGCGGGGGCATGCCGGGCACGAGCTCAACGAGCGGGCCGACCGCCTCGCGCAGGACGCCGCGGCCACGGCCGAGGCCACCACCCCGCCGATGGACGGCACCGCCTCGGAACAGATGGGTTTCGACATCACCTGATGCATGCGATTATTCGCCTGCTCGTGTCCGCGGGCGGATGACCCAACCTCGAGGAGTGTCCGGGTGTCACGCAAGGGCTGGTTGATCGGCGGAGCGGTGGTCGTGGTGATCGCCGTGGTCGTCGCGCTCATCGTCGTAAGCGTCTCGGGAGGCGACTCCTCCGGCGATGCGGCATCCCCCGCCAAGACCAAGGGCGGGGCCGAGGTGGCCGCGCTGGTGAAGGGCCTGCCGCAGGGGGAGTTCGCCATCGGCAAGCCGAACGCCCCGGTGACCGTGCGCGAGTTCGTGGACGCGCAGTGCCCGGTGTGCAAGACCGCCAGCGAGAAGACGATCCCCGGCATCATCAAGGGACCGGTCAAGGACGGCACGGCCCGCCTCATCATCGAGCCGCTCACGTTCATCGGATCCGACTCCTCCTCCAGCGCGCTGGCCATCGCCGCGGCCGCGGCCCAGGACAAGGGCTTCGCCTACACCGAGGTGCTCTACGCCAATCAGGGCACGGAGAACTCCGGCTGGGCCACCGAGGAGGTGCTCACCGGCATCGCGGGCGCCACGCCGGGGCTGGACGTCGAGGCCTGGAAGGCCGCCAAGGGCGGCGACGCCGCGGCAAACGCCGTGTTCGCCGCGAGCGACCGCGGGCAGGCCGCCGGCGTGTCGGCCACCCCGACCTTCGTGGTGAAGGGCCCGGGCGGCACCAAGGTGATCACCGGCGCGGTGGACTCCAGTGAGGTGATCAGCGCGATCGAGGCCGTCAGCTGACGCTGCTGAGGCTGCGGGTGGTCCATGGTGTCCTCGCCCTTCTCGGGCTGGGCATTACGGGCTACCTGTCGTGGGCGGAGCTGGCCGGGGGTTCCCCGACGTGCGTGATCGGCGGCGGCTGCGCCACCGTGCAGAGCTCCGACTACGCCGAGATCGCGGGCATCTCGCTGTCGTACCTCGGGTTCGTCACCTACGCCTTCATGTTGATCTCGGCGTTCCTGCCGGGATTCCCCGGGCGCCTGCTGGGCATCATCACGAGCGTGGGTGGCCTGCTGTTCTCGCTCTGGCTCCTGTTCGCGGAGATCTTCCTCATCAAGGCCATCTGCCCGTGGTGCGTCGCGAGCCTCGTGGTGATGGTGCTCGCCTTCGTCGTGGCCGTCTTGCGCATCTGGAAGGCGGGCGACCTGGGACCCGATGATGCGGTGCCACCTGGCCGGGCGGCACGGGCGGGCGCGGCAAAGGGCTAGTCGCCGCCCCTGCGCTGGATCGACCGGAGCAGGAACCACAGGATCACCAGCACAACGGCCGCCGTGCCCGACACTGCCAGTTGCCCCATCGCCAGGCCGACAATGATCGCGACGAAGGCCAGCCCGGTGAGCACGAGCATGCCGATCGCGAGGCCGCGGCTTGGCTCTCCCTGATCTGACACACCTGCAACGTATAGACATCGCCATCAGGCGTCGTGGGTAACCTGCGACACGTGTCGACGCCCCGCATCGCCCGCATCGCATCCAGCGTCCTCATCGCGGGCGGCGTGGCCCTCATGCTGGCGTCCGGAGGGTCCGCCGAGGGGTGGGCGAACACCCTGCGCTGCACGGCGCAGGCCGATGCCCAGGCCATCGAAGCCCAGCTGGCCGCCGCCGGCAGCCCGCTGGCGGGCCAGGGCACGACCTTCGTGCGCGAGGGCATGGCGAACGACATCGACCCGCGCGTTCTGGTGGCCATCGCGGCGCAGGAAACCATGCTGATGACCTACGGCCCGGCGCAGCAGATCAACAACCCGTTCGGCCTTGGGCCCGGCATCGAGTTCGCCACCCCGGCCGAGGCCATCGCCATGGCCGCGAGCACGCTCAACCGCTACGCCGCCGACGGGTTGGTGACCTTGCCGCAGATCGGCGGACGCTGGGCCCCCCCGGGCGCGAGCAACGACCCGCAGGGCCTCAACGGCGGCTGGCCCGCGGGGGTGAGCGCCTTCTTCACCACGCTCGGCGGTGATGCCTACCGCCCGGTCCAGGCCTCGGCGCAGGACCCCGCGCCCACGTGCGCGTCGGCCGGCGCCACAGCCGCGCCCGCCGCCGGCTACGCCATGACCCAGCCCCAGGTGATTCCCGCGCTCACCCCGACCGACGGCCCCGGCGTGGTGGTGGTGTGGGGCGGCCTGGCGCCCGTCGCTGCCGGATCGACCATGGCTGACGGTGCCGACCCGCGCACCGGCCGCGCGGCGGTGCTCGAGGGCTTCGCCTTTCCCATCGCCGCCCCCAAGGGATCCCCCATCGCCTATCGGGCCGCGGGCTCTCGGCCGGTGATCATCACCTCGGCCCCCGGCGCCATGGTGGTGGCCCCGGTGTCCGGCACGCTGCGCATCGCGAGGGGCCGCGCGGCCGCAGCGGGCGTGGGCTTCTGGGTGGACGCCCCGGGCCGCGACCGCGTGGGGCTCGGCCCCCTGGCCTCGTACGAGCCCGGCATCACCGCGGGCGTCACGGTCTCCGCGGGGCAGCCGCTGGGCCGCGCCACCGGCAGCACCGCGGTGTCGTGGCAGCGTGATGGCGTGGCCGTGGGCATCCAGCCCATGCTGGCCGCCACCCGGCCGTCCGACTGATCACGGCGCCGGCCCGGTAACCTGCCTGCGTCAGGTAGATAGACGAAGGAGCAGCGGTGAGGGCGATTCGCATGAGCGAGCCCGGTGGCCCCGAGGTGCTGGTGCTCGAGGACCTCCCCGATCTGGAGCCCGGCACCGGCGAGGTCGTGGTGTCGCTCAAGGCCGCGGCGCTCAACCGCCGCGATGTGTTCGTGCGCAAGGGCGTGGCCAAGGTGCCACTCCCCCTTACCCCGGGGTCGGACGGCGCCGGCGTGGTGAGCGCCGTCGGCGCCGGCGTATCCGGCGTGGCCGAGGGCGACGAGGTCATCATCCTGCCGTCCCTCGCATGGGGAGATGATCAGCGCGCGCCCGGCCGGCGCTTCCGCATCCTCGGCGGCCCCGACCAGGGCACCTACGCCCAGCAGATCGTCATCGCGGCCGAGAACGTCTACCCCAAGCCCGGGCGGCTGTCATGGCACGAGGCCGCAGCGCTTCCCCTGGCGGGGCTCACCGCCTGGCGCGCGCTGTTCAGCCGCGCGCGGGTGCAGCCCGGCGAGGCCGTGCTGGTCATCGGAATCGGCGGCGGCGTGGCCACCTTCGCACTGCACCTGGCGAAGGCCGCGGGGTGCAAGGTAGTGGTCACCTCGTCATCGGACGACAAGCTGGCCAGTGCCGCGGCGCTGGGCGCCGATGCGGGCGTGAACTACGCGACCGCGGGCGATGACTGGCCGGCAGCGGTGAAGGACGCCAACGGCGGCGGCGTGGACGTGGTGATCGACTCGGTGGGCTCCACCTGGGCCGGCAGCGTGGACTCCTGCGCGCCGGGCGGCCGCGTGGTGGTGTTCGGAGGCACCGGCGGCGCGAAGGTGGAGATGATGGTGCGCCCCGTCACCCTCGGGCAGGTCGGAGTGCTCGGCACCACCATGGGCAGCCCGGCGGAGTTCGCCCAGCTGCTCGCGGCCGTGGACGCCCAGTCGTGGGTGCCGGTGATCGACAGCGTGCGGCCCCTTGCCGACGCCGCCGCCGCGCATGAGCGCGAAGAGGCCGGCCTGCACTTCGGCAAGCTCGTGCTGGAGTGCGCATGAGCGACGACCATCAGCCCAGCCTGCAGGAGCGCCTTCGCCCAGTGTGCGCCGTGCTCGGGGGCATCGGCGCATTGCTCAGCGTGCTCGCGTCGTTCGTGGCCGTGGAGGCCTCCTCGATGGGCGGGATCTTCTACACGCTCGGGTACCACTCGGGGGGCTGGGCAGGCGCGGTGGCGTTCCTCATGGCGCTCATCACCGTGGGTGGCGCCCTCGTGGTGCGCCGCTCGCCGGCGCTCGGCAGCACGCTGATGTACGTCGGTGGCTGCGGCGGGTTCCTGGCATGCGGCGGCATCTGGCTGATCCCCGGCACCATCACCCTCGTGGCCGCCAACCTCGCCCTTTGGGCCATCACCGACCCATTCAGGGACGGGCCGGCCGGCGCCCGCACCTGACGCGCGACGCGTGATGGACCTGCCGCTGCTGCGCGGGCTCTGCGAGGCCTCGGGGCCCCCGGGGGCCGAGGACCGCGTGCGCGACATCGTCCGGGCCCGGCTCGCGGCCACCGCCGACCGCGTGGACGACCTCGCGATGGGCTGCATCGACGGCGTGCGCGAACCCGACGGCGAGGCCGCCGGACGCCTGATGCTCGCGGCGCACATGGACGAGATCGGCCTCATGGTCACCCACGTGGACGAACGCGGCTACGTGAAGTTCATCCCGCTCGGCGGCTGGGACCCCCGCACGCTCGTGGGACAGCGGGTGCTCATCCATGGCCGTGAGGACGTGCTGGGGATCGTCGGTACCACGCCGGTGCACCTGCTCGATGAGGCCGCTCGCAGCAAGGCCCCCAAGATGGAGGACCTCACGATCGACCTCGGCCTGCCCGCCGAGCGCGCGCAGGAACTCGTGCGAAAGGGTGACGTGGCGACCCGCGTGCGCGACCTGGCCGAGCTGGGCGAACTGGTCACGGGCAAGGCGCTGGACGACCGCGTGGGCGTGTACGTGATGCTTGAGGGGCTGCGCACGGCCGGGCCGTCGCACATGGAGGTGCACGCCACGGCCACCGCGCAGGAGGAGGTCGGGCTTCGCGGCGCGCGCACGGCGGCCCATCGCATCGCCCCCGACATCGCGGTGGCCATCGACACCTGCCCGGCCGACGATGGTCCCGGCACCCCCAAGGAGGGACCGTCCACGCGCCTGGGCGAGGGCGCCGCGATCCGCGTGATGGACGCCAGCGCCATCGGCCATCGTGGAATGGTCGACCTGCTCATCGCGCTGGCCGAGGAGCGTGATGTCCCCCACCAGCTGCACGTGTCGAACAAGGGCGGCACCGACACCGCCAGCCTTCAGCTCTCAGGGCAGGGATCGATCGCGGGCTGCATCTCCATCCCCACCCGCTACGTGCACACGAGCGTTGAGGCCTGCCACCCCGATGACATCGATGCCGCGGTGGCGCTCACGGCCGCGCTCATCGAGCAGGCGCACCGCCTGCTCGAGCCCGCCTAGCCCCGGGCCCCGCCGGCCCCCGGGGCCCTACGCCACCACGACGGCGATGGCGAACCCGCCCACGAGCACCGCCACCATGCCGCCGATCACCGCCGGGGCCATGCGCCCGTAGGCCATGTGGCCGCGCCCGAGGGCCGACAGGGCCAGCGCGGCGAGGAAGCCCCCCGCCAGCCCACCCAGGTGCCCGCCGATCGAGATGCCCGGGATGATGAAGGTGATGGCGAGGTTCAGCAGTAGGAAGATGCCCACGCTCGACCCCAGCAGGGCGATTCCCTGCTGGCGCTCGAGCACCAGCAGCGCGGCCATGAGGCCGTAGATGCCGCCCGATGCGCCCACGGTGAGCGCGTCGGGGGCGAACAGCAGCGCGCCCGCGGCCCCCCAGATGATGCTGGCCAGATAGATGGCGCCGAACCGCAGCGAGCCGGCATAGCGCTCAAGCGCCCCGCCCAGCCACCACAGCACGATCAGGTTGAACAGCAGGTGGATGAGCCCGGCATGCACGAATGCCGAGGTGATGATGCGGTACCACTGCCCCTCGGCCACGAAGGGGCCGAACAGGCCGAGGTCCACGGCGATGCCTGCGTTGGCGGCCGAGATGGTGACGCCCTGCGCGAGCCCGATGACCGCGATGGCCACGCACAGCGCGATGATGCCCACCGTCAGGGGCGCGCCGCCTGTGCGCAGTGCCAGGTCGAGCCCCCTGACGCGACTGGTGACCGACCCCGGACGGGTCCCGCCCGCGCATTCGGGGCACTTGATGCCCACGGCCGCCGTGCGGGCGCAATCGGGGCAGATCGGCGTGTCGCAGGTGGAGCACGAGATGAGGGTCCCGCGCTCCGGATGCCAGCGGCATCGGGGCTCTGCGGCAGCGGTATCGGTGGTCTGGTTTGCCACTTGGCGCCATGGTATCCCGCTTTCCCCATGGCCATGGGGCGTTCGGTACCCTGAGGACGGGTCATGTCGCCCGTTGACAGGGGGGTTCCGGGCGGCTTCACTACCCACTTGGCCCGACCGCGGCCGGTCCCGCGCGGTCGTACCCACTTGACCTGAGAGGCAGCACGTGACGACGACGCCTGCGCCATTCGCAACCACCCCTCCCCCGGGCCTCCCGGAGCTGAAGGAGCACGACGCCTGCGCGCTCGCGGCCTTCGCCACCCGTGACGGCAGGCCGAGCCGCGCCATCGTCGATCGCGCGCTCCTGGGGCTCGACATGATGGTGCACCGCGCCGGCAGCGTTGACGGCGAAGGCGATGGGTCGGGGCTGCAGGTGGACATCCCTCGCGCCGTGTGGGCCTCGCGCCTCGCAACCGAGGGCCTCGACCCCGCAGCTGCCGACGACCCCCGCTTCGTGGTGGCGCACGTGTTCTTCGAGGGCTCATCCGAGGCCGACGAGGAGCTCCCCCGCCTCGTCGACATCGCCCGCCTGCACGGCTTCGAGGTGCTGATCAGCCGCGAGGGCGAGATCGACCACTCGGCCCTGGGCCCGCGCGCCGCCGAGAACCCGCCGGTGTTCTGGCAGCTGGCGCTGCTGGCCGGCGACGCCGCCACCGCATCGCGCGAGTGCTATCGCGCGATGGTGGCCATCGAGCGCGACCTCACGTGCCACGTGGCCTCGTTCTCGGCAAACGACTGCGTCTACAAGGTGCTGGGCCAGCCCATGGTGCTCCCGGCGTTCTACCCGGAGCTTGCCGACCCGGCGTTCGGGTCGTCGCGCGTCATCGCGCACAACCGCTACTCCACCAACACCTACCCGACCTTCAGCCGCGTGCAGCCATTCGCGATCCTCGGCCACAACGGCGAGATCAACACCATCGCGCAGCTGCGCGAGCAGTGCGGCCAGTTGGGGCTTCCCATCACGCGCGACGGATCCGACTCGCAGGACCTCAACCGCCTGCTCGAGGGGCTCATCTTCGAAAAGGGCCTCTCGCTGATCGAGGCCGTGGAGTTCGCGCTGCCGCCGATCCTCGGCGAGGTGCACCGCCTTCCCACCGACCTGCAGGACCTCTACGTGCATTACCGCGAGGCCTGGGGCCCGTACGCCCAGGGCCCGGTGGCCCTGGCCGCCCGTGCGTATGACGAGATGGTGTTCTCGGTGGACGCGCTCGGCCTGCGCCCGCTCTGGTGGGTGGAGACCGCCGACATCTACGTGGCGTCGTCGGAGCCGGGGATCATCCCCGTGCACGAGCTCACGGCCGATCCGCGCCCGCTCGCCCCCGGCGAGAAGATCGCGCTCATCAGCGGCGACGACGGCGTGCCGCAGGTGCTGTCGTACCCCGAGGTGCAGCGCGAGGTGCTGGCGCGCGCCTGCGCCCGTGGCGGCCTGCCCCACGCCGAGGCCCGCGCCCGCCTCGCCGGCGGCCTCGAGCCCGTGGGCGACGGCGCCGACCTGATGCCGCCCGCCGGCGACGACGACGTGCCGCTCGACGACCTGCTGGCCTCTGCCGGCTGGATCGACGGCGACAAGCAGCAGGTGCAGTTCCACGCCGACCGTGGCGCCGAGCCCATCGGGTCGCTCGGATGGGATGGCCCCCTCGGACCGCTCTCGCCCGTGGCGCTCCCGGTGTCGGACTACCTGCAGGAGACCGTGGCCGTGGTCACCAACCCGGCGATTGACCGCGAGCGCGAGGTGGAGCATTTCTCCACGCGCGTGGTGCTGGGCCGTCGCCCGCCGATCGCGGGCCTGGAGCCCGTCCCGCCGCAGCGCTGCGAGCTGCGCATGCCCATCATCCTCGGCGCCATGCGCCCGTGCGTGCACGTGAGCCTGCCCGAACTGCGCCGCGTGGCCGCCGGCCAGGGCGTAGCCATGATGGAGGATGTCATGGTCGCATGGGCTGACCGCTACGCGCGGCTTCCCCTTTACTTCCCCGCCGACGGCACCACGCGCGATCACGCGGACCGCCTGCGCGAGATGGCCGTGGACGCCGTCGCCGCGGGCGCCGAGATCCTCGTGCTGGAGGACCGCCTTGCCACCCCGCAACAGCGCGTGATGGACCCGCACCTCGCCGTGGCCGCCGTCGACAAGGCGCTGCGCGAGGCGCACGACGACGAGGGCGTCGCCCTGCGACGCCGGGTGAGCATCGTGCTGAAGGCCGTGGGCATCCGCAACGTGCACGACGTCATGGTGGCCGTGGGCTTCGGCGCCGATGCGCTGTGCCCCTACGCCATGGTGGAGCAGGCCGTTGACGGCTCGCCCGAGCCCGAGGCCGCCGCCGGCCGCCTGCTCGAGGGGCTCCAGAAGGGCATGGAGAAGGTGCTCTCGACGCTTGGCATCCATGAGATCCGCGGCTACGGCCGCCTGGTATCGGCAATCGGCATCGCGCCCGAGGTGCTCGACCTGCTGGGCATCCCCGGCTTCTGCGCATCGGAGGGCCGTGGGCTCGACTTCGCGCGCCTCGACGTGCTGGCCGAGCAGGGCCGGCAGATCCGCGCCGGCGAGGACGGCGCGGGCAAGGTCAAGTTGCCGCGCATGTACCCCAAGGTGTGGAAGGCGCTCGCCCGCGTGGCCACCAGCGAGCGCGGCTACGACGAGTTCGCCGAGACCTGCCAGGCGCTCGAGGACGAGCAGCCCGTGGCCCTGCGCCACGCGATCGGAATCCAGCTGGCGCCCGAGGACGAGCGGCTTCCGGCCGACCGGGTGTCGAGCCGCGTGGGCGACCAGGACCTGCCCTTCGTGATCTCGTCCATGTCGTTCGGCAGCCAGGGCGAGACGCCCTTCCGCGCCTATGCGGAGGCGGCGTACCGCGCCGACATGCTGTGCATGAACGGCGAGGGCGGCGAGATCCGCGACATGTACGGCAAATATCCGAGGAACCGCGGCGTGCAGATCGCCTCCGGCCGCTTCGGCGTGTCGTCACTTCTCATGAACGCCTGCGAGTGGATCGAGATCAAGATCGGCCAGGGCGCCAAGCCCGGCGAGGGCGGCCACCTGCCCGGCTCGAAGGTGACCGAGGCCATCGCGGCGGCGCGCAACGCCACCGTGGGGTCCGACCTAATCAGCCCGTCGAACAACCACGACCTCTACTCCATCGAAGATCTCGCCCAGCTCATCGACGAGCTGAAGACGGCGAACCCGTACGCGAAGGTGATCGTGAAGGTGCCGGTGGTGCCCGGGGTGGGAACCATCGCCGTGGGCATCGCCAAGGCCGGCGCCGATGTGCTCACGCTGTCGGGCTTCGACGGCGGCACCGGCGCCGCGCGCCTGCACGCGCTTCGCCGCGCCGGCCTGCCCTGCGAGATCGGCACCGTGCTGGCCCACCACGCGCTGGTGGAGGCGGGCATCCGCGACCGGGTGGAGATCTGGGCCGACGGTGGCCTGCGCACCGCGGCGGACGCCATCAAGCTCATCTGCCTGGGCGCCAACCGGCTCGGCTACGGCACCGCCGCGATGGTGGCCATCGGCTGCACGATCTGCCGCGGTTGCCAGTTGGACACCTGCCACGTCGGCATCGCGACGCAGCTCGACGAGGAGGAAGCCGAGCATCGCGGCCTCAAGCGCTTCGTGCCGCGCGAGTACGAGCCCGCGGTGGAGGCCCTCATGCGGTACTTCACCGAGATGGGCGAGGCGCTGCGGCGCATCGCCGGCGAGATGGGCGTGGACAACATCCAGGACCTCGTTGGCCACGCCGACCGCCTGGCCCAGATCACGCACCACTCCGAGATGGACTTGGGCGGCCTGCTCACCCCGACCCGGGAGCGCGTCATCGGGTCGCCGGAGGATGGCGAGCGGTACTTCCGCCCGTTCACCCCGCCGCCGCCGCACCGCGCGCCCGACGCCGCGCAGGAGGCCCTGGAGGCCGCCACCGTGCTGGCCGTGGAGGAAAGCGAGCTCACGGCCCGCGACCGCAACCTGGGCACCGACCTGGCCGGGGTCATCGCACGTGCCCGCACCGGTCTGCACACCCCGCAGGAGCTCACCGCCCAGGTGGCGCGGACGGCCCCCGAGGGTCACGCGGGCACCCTGGTGGACCTGCAGTTCACCGACGGCGCGGCCACGGGATCGGGCCTCGCGGCCTTCAACGTGGAGGGCGTGCGCATCCGGGTATCCGGGGGTGCCCAGGACGGCGTGGGCAAGTGCTCGCTGGGCGGCGAGGTGCAGGTGCTCAAGGCACTGTCGGACTCCGGCGACTGGGTGGGTGGCCACGTTGGCAAGTCGTTCGCCTACGGCGCGCAACGCGGGCTGTTCCTCATCCAGGGCGCCGCCGACGCCCGCGCGGGCATCCGCCTGTCGGGCGCCGACATGGTGCTGGGCGGCGAGCCCGACGGCCCCATCGACGACCGCATCGGCGCCCTCGGCGCCCGGGCCAACTGCAAGGGCTTCGCGTTCGAGTACATGACCAGCGGCCGCGCGGTGGTGCTGGGCGACCCCGGCCCCTGGCTGTGCTCCGGCATGACCGGCGGCGTGGTGTACGTGCGCCAGGAGGCCGACTGGAACCTCGACGAGGCGGCCGTGCGCCGGCGCCTTTCGAAGGCGGCGAAGGTCAGCCTGGTGTCGTTCGAGGCCGAGTCGGAGGACGCCCACAACGTCAGCGAACTGCTGGCGTCCTACTGCGCCGCGCTGGCGGCATCGGGGCAGGATGCAGAGGCCGCGCGCCTGGCGCCCCTCGCCGAGTCTCCGGAGGATCACTTCCTCGCGATCCACCCGGTCACCCAGCAGGCCGACCCGAACGTCTCCACCGAATAGCCCCGGGCGGTGCGGGCGACGGCGGGTCAGGTGGTGGTGGCCCGCCTGGGCGGTCCGGCCGGACGGTGAGCCGCCTCACAAAGTGACGCGGCGTACGGCCACACCATGCGGGGGCCCGGTGCGTGATCGGGCAAGGTGAGGACATGTCCACCGCGCAGGTGCTGTCCGCGCGCCTCGAGGAGGTGCGCGACCGGACGCTCGGCCTCATGGCCCCCCTTGATGACGAGTGGGCGGGCCGCACTCCCGACCCCATCATGAGCCCCCCGGCCTGGGACCTCGCGCACATCGCGGCGTATGAGGAGCTGTGGCTCGTCACGCGGCTGTCGGAGCAGCGGCCCCTGCACCCCGACCTGCAGGCCACCTACGACGCCTTCGAGACCCCCCGCGCCGTGCGCGGCGAGATACGCATCCTCGACGGCCGCGAATCGCGCGAGTACATGCAGGCGGTGCGCCGGGCGGCCCTCGAGGTGATGCGCCACGCCGACATGTCGCCCGACGGCCCCGAGCTCACTGCCGGCGGCTTCGTGTGGGACATGGTGGCGCAGCACGAGGCCCAGCACGACGAGACGCTGCTGCAGACGCTGCAGCTCATGCCGCCAGGCGCCTACTCGCCTTGCGTGGGTGCGCTGCCCCCGGGGGACGACCGCATCGGCGGCCCCGAACCGGTGCACATCGCGGGAGGCACCGTCGTGATGGGCGCGCACGGCGCATGCGGCGCCCTCGACTGCGAGAAGCCCGCGCACGTGCGCGACGTGGCCCCGTTCCGCCTCGACCGCAACCCCGTGACCATCGGCCGGCACCTGGAGTTCATGCGCGACGGCGGCTACCACGACGAGCGCCTCTGGAGCCCCGGGGGCTGGGCATGGCGCCAGGGCGAGGGCGTGGAGGCTCCGCTGCACTGGCAGCCCGACGGCGCGGGCGGATGGGCGCGCACATGGTTCGGGTGCACCGAGGACGTCGACCCGGCGGAGATCCTCTGCCACGTCTCGTTCCACGAGGCCGAGGCGCATGCCCGCTGGGCCGGCGGGCGCCTGCCCACTGAGCACGAGTGGGAGTTCGCGGCCCGGCACGACCCGGCGTCGCCGGATGACGCCTGGGCCCCCTGGGGCAACGCCCGCCACGACGGGCGCGCCAACCTCGGCCAGGTCTCGTTCCGGCCCTCGCGCGCGGGCGCCTACCCCGATGGCGTGGCGCCCACGGGCTGCGCGCACATGATGGGGGACGTCTGGGAGTGGACGTCCACGGAGTTCGACGCCTACCCGGGCTTCCGGGCATTCCCGTACCGCGAATACGCCGAGCCGTTCTTCCGCGACGGGTACCGGGTGCTGCGCGGCGGCTCGTGGGCCACGCAGTCGGTGGCGGCGCGCACCACGTTCCGCAACTGGGACCTCCCCCAGCGCCGGCAGATCTTTGCCGGCGTGCGGGTGGCTTGGGACGCCCCGTGAGCACCCGCGCCACGCCCCCCGGCCGCATGAGCATCCAGCAGGCACAGGCCCTGCCCTGGCGCCTCGACTGCCACGTGGCCGCAGTTGGAGACGCCCACGCGGCCGAGGAGCTTCGCCGCGCCCTCACCGCACAGCGCCCTTGGATGCCCGCCCGCTGGTTCTACGACGATGCCGGCTGCGACCTGTTCGAGCGCATCACGGACCTCGACGAGTACTACCAGACGCGCACCGAGCAGGCACTCCTCGATGACCGCATCGACGAGCTGGTGAGCGGGCAGGGCACCACCGAGCTGGTGGAGATCGGATCGGGCGCCGCCCGCAAGACCCGGGCGATCCTCGATGCCATGGAGGGCGCGGGAACGCTGCGCCGGTTCATCCCGTTCGACATCAGCCCGGGGGCGGTGGCGGCCAGCGCAGCCGACATCGCCGCCGCCTATCCGGGTACGCGCGTGCACGGCGTGGCGGGGGACTTCTCACGCCATCTCCCGCGCATCCCGCGCCGCCCCGCGGACGGCCGGCGCATGGTGGCCTTCCTCGGCAGCACCATCGGCAACCTCGACCCGGCCGGGCGCCGCACGATGATGCGCCGCCTCGCGCGCCTGCTGCGCCCCGGCGACCGCCTGCTCATGGGCACCGATCTCGCGCACGACCCGGAGGTGCTGGTGCGCGCGTACGACGACGCCCGGGGCGTGACCGCCGAGTTCAACCGCAACATCATCCGGCACGTCAATCACGCCTACGCCGGTGACGCCGACCCCGCCGGCTTCGCGCACGTGGCGCGCTGGAGTGCCCGCGCGTCGCGCATCGAGATGCACCTGCGCGCCCGCCGCGACATCGCGTGGAACATCGCCGGGTTGGGCATCGTGGTGCCCATCGAGGCCGGATCGACGATCCGCACCGAGATCTCGTGCAAGTTCACGCCCGACTCAGTGCGTGCGATGTACGAGGCCGCCGGGCTCGCGCTGGAGGCCTGGCACGAGGACCCGCTCGGGCGCTACGCGCTGTCGGTGGCCGCCCCGGGCTGATCATCCATCTGGCGCAGCACCACCGTGCGCCGGCGCACGGTGATCTCATCCTGCTCCTGCAGGCGGCCGAGCGCCACCGTGATCGACTCGCGGGCCGCGCCGATCATGTCGCCCAGCTCCTGGTGGGTGACCCTCAGGTCGAGCCTCACCCCGTCGGGCGTGACCTTGCCCCAGCGCTGGGCCAACTGGCGCAGCTTGAGGATGAGGCGCCGCTCGAGGCGGGGCTCCAGCGCGATGGCCGCCGAGAGCTCGCGATCGGCCACGGCGAAGGCCAGCGCGCGGATGATCCACGCGGCCAGCGCGGAGTCGCTGCACAGCACATCATCGAGCGACCCGGTGAGCACCAGCAGCTCAGCATCGGTGGCGGCGCGCACGCGTGCGCCCGGAGCGCCCGGCCACCCGCCGCCGGTGAGCGCGAGGGCGTCGCCCTCCTGCAGCAGCGCGATGGTGCGGGTGCGTCCCGCCTCGGCATCCACCACCACCGCGAGGCGGCCCGCCGAGACGAAGCCGATCGGCCCATGCAGGGCTGCCGCGGGAAGCTCATCACCCGACAGCACCTGCACCGGGGTGCAGATGCCGGTGAGGCGCGCGTAGATGTCGTCGGTGAAGCCCGGTTCGTTCATGTGCCCTCTGCCAGCATCGCGGCCCTGTCCTCCCACTCGGCCATGGCGTATGAGAGATCCTCCTGCAGCTGCCGATGACGCTCGCCGAGGCGCATGACCTCATCGACGTCACCCGCGGCGCCGGCCTCGGCCACCTCGGCCTCCACCGCGGCCATCTCGTCCTCGATTCCCGCGATGCGCGATTCGATCGTGCTCACCTCGCGCGCGAGGCGTCCGTTCGACCGTCGCGGGGTGCCATCGCCGCCGGCCCCGCCCCCTGCGCGCGCGCCCGGCCCACCGCCCTTCGCGGCCCTCCCGCCCTTTCCGCTCGTGCCGCGCCCCGCGCCGCGGGATGCCGGTTCGCCATTGCCCGCGGATGCCCCGGGAGCGCTCTCGGCAGCACCCTGCCGTAAGGCGAGCAGGTCGCCGTACCCGCCGGCGCGCATGAGGGCCGTGCCGGCCTCGAGGGAGAGCGTGTGCGTGGCCACGGCGTCGATGAGCGCCCGGTCGTGCGAAACCAGGATCACCGTGCCGTCGTAGGCGAGCAGGGCATCCTCGAGCGCCTCGCGGCTCTCGACGTCGAGGTGGTTGGTGGGCTCGTCGAGCACCAGAAGGTTGCCGCCCTCGGCCACCAGCTCCACCAGACCCAGGCGCCGGCGCTCGCCGCCCGAGAGGTCCCCCACTGGGCGGTCGCCCATGTCCCCGCTGAAGAGGAACCTGCCGAGCAACGTGCGGGCCTCGGCCTCGGTGAGCGCCGTGCCGGCCTTGACGGTCTCGGCCAAGCTCTTCTGGCCGTCATACTCGCGTGCGTGCTGCGTGAAGTAGGACGGCAGCACCTTGTGCCCCATGCTCACGCGGCCCGCCGCGGCCTCGCGCCGCCCCAGGAGGGTCTCCACCGTGGTGGTCTTCCCCGCCCCGTTCGGCCCCACCACGGCCACGCGCTGGCCACGCTCGATCGTGAACCCCGCGGCGTCCACCAGCGGGCGGCCTGCGACCTCCACCCTCAGCTCGTCGGCCTCCAGCACCACGCGTCCCGGCCTGTCGGTCTTCGGGAACCCGAACGACAGCGACTTCTCGCGGCTCGGCGCGGCGATGGGATCAAGGCGCTCGAGCCTCCGCGCCCGCGACCTGGCCTGCTTCGCCCTGGTGCCGGCCCGCCAGCGCGTGACGAACCTCTCGAGCCGCTCCATCTCCTCGCGACGCCCGTCGGCCAGCGCCGCCTGCTGGGCGTCCTCCTCGGCGCGCGCGCGACGGAACGCCGAGTAACCCATGGGCCACGCCTTCGCGCGGCCGTTCGCGATCTCGAGCACCGACGTAGCCGTCGACTCGAGGAACCAGCGGTCGTGCGACACGATCACCACCGCGGCGCCGATGTCGCGCACGATGCCCTCCAGCCACTCCATGGCCTCGAGGTCGAGGTGGTTGGTGGGCTCGTCCAGCAGCAGCACCTGGGGTCGCCCCGCCAGCGCGCGCGCCAGGGACGCACGCGTGAGCTCCCCGCCCGACAGGCTTGCCAGCGGGCGGTCGAGGTGGTCGTCGCCCAGCCCCAGCCCGCGCGTGACCCGCTCCACCCAGGCGCGCCAGTGATACCCGCCCGCGGCCTCGAGATCGGACTGCGCGCGCTCGTACTCGGCCAGCGTGGCCGGCCCGTGGTCGCCATCCGCCATTCGGGCCTCAAGGGCCGCCATGCGGTCCTCGGCGTCGCGCGCATGCGCCAGCCCCTGCTCCACGTATTCGCGCACCGTGCCGGCCGCCCGGGTGCTGGGCCGCTGGTCGTGCAGGGCAACGCGCTCGCCGCGCGGGATGGACACCGACCCGGAGTCGGCATCCTCGAGCCCGGCGAGGATCTTCAGCAGAGTGGTCTTGCCCGCGCCGTTCCGCCCCGCCACGGCCAGGCGGTCACCGGGACCGATCCGGAACGAGACGTTGGCGAAGAGCGTGCGGGGTCCGAACGACTTGGTCAGCCCTGTTACCTGCACTACGCCTAATCTTAGGCGTCGTGAGCGAGCGGACGAGCATCATCGTCACGCCCGAGGAGGTCGCCGACCTCGCCGGACGCGTGAGGACCCACGGGCGCATGGCCCTCGACGTGGAGTTCCTGTGGGAGCGCACGTACGCGCCCATCCCCTGCCTCGCACAGGTGGCCACCCCCGACGAGATCGCCCTCATCGACCCCGTCGAGGGCGGCGCGCTCGACGACATCGCGGCGCTGCTGGCCGATCCAGCGGTGGAGGTGGTGATGCACGCGCCGAGCGCCGACCTCACGCTGTTCGCGCTGGGGTTCGACGTGCGTCCCACCAACCTGCTCGACTCGCAGCTGATCGGGGGTTTCGTGGGGCTCGGCGCCGGCCAGAGCCTGGGGGCCCTCCTGCAGCGGGTGCTGGACATCCGCGTGCCCAAGACCGAGGGGTACTCCGACTGGTCGCGCCGCCCCCTCAGCACGGCCCAACTCGAATATGCGGCCACCGACGTGGCGCACCTGTTCGCGATGGTCGATACGCTCATGCGTCGGGCCGCTGTCCTGGGCCGCACCGAGTGGGTCCTCGAGGAGCACGAGCGCCGCTACGGCCCCACGGCCCGGGTGGCTCCCGACCCCTACGAGGCATGGCGCAGGGTGAAGGGCCAGGGCCGCCTGCAGCCGGCCGAGCGCGCCGTGCTGCGCCGGGCCGCGGCGTGGCGCGAGATGGAGGCCCGGCGCCGCGACCGCCCCGTGGGCTGGCTGCTGCCCGACCGCACGCTGATCGAGATCGCCCGCCGCCGGCCCAAGGGCCCCGGGGTGCTGCTGGACGAGCGCGGCGTGCCATCGGCCATGCGCGAGCGCGAGGCCGAGTCGCTCATCGCCGCCATGGACGAGGCCGCGGGCGACCCGCCCATCGCGCTGGGCCCGCCCCTGCCCGCGAAGGTGCAGGCGCGGCTCGACACGCTGACGCCGCTGGCGCAGATCCTGCTCACGGCGCGATCAGCGGACGTCGACCTGGCGCCCACCCTCGTGGCCACGCGCGACGACGTCGACGCCTTCCTCGCAGGTGTGCTCATGCAGGGTGCCGTCGAGGAACTCCCCCTGGGGCGCGGCTGGCGGCGTGAGGTGGCCGGCGACGCCCTCATCGACCTCGCGGCGGGCCGCCTGGGCCTCGCGCCGCTTCCCGGCCCTCCCTACCTGGCCGAGATCCCGCTGCCCGGCCACTAGCGGCCGGGCGCCGGGAGATGCCACGGGGGGCGCCTGCGCCCGGGACGGAGCCCTGTCCCGGCACATGACGCCCCCCGGACCCCCAGGAGGCCTAGGCGGCCGTGGGGAGCTCGTGCCCCCCGGCGACGCCGCAGCACTCCCCATCGTGCGAGCACCCCGGCACGGAGCACGGCTCGTCCAGCCTCCACTCCAGCCGGTCGAGGAGGGCGGCGACACGATCCATGTCGACGGCCTCCCTGCTCCGCATGTCGAAGACGGTGCCCACTGTCTCCTCCCGTCGTGGTGTTGGAACCCACCTCATCTGGGGAGAATCCAACTCCCGGCCGTGCAACGGCCGCATGGAGGTGCTGTTAGGGCTCGGTGAAGCCGAGGGGCTCCACCAAGGGCGCCAGATCGGCCATCGCCGTGACCAGCGCCACGCGCGCGGGAGAGGGTGCCTCGGCGGCCAACGGGAGCACCTGCCACTGGGTGCGGGTGAGGTAGGTGCCGGCCCAGCGACGGTGCCGGTCGCCGGTGCGCATGACCAGCGCCTGGATGCTGCGCAGGTTGTCCGAACGATCTGCGATCTTGAGGAGGTGCGCATCAGGCGGCCCCTGCTCCAGAAGCCGACGGTAGTAGTCGCGCACGGCATCCCCCGCAACCCGTGCGTCGGGTGCCGTGAGCCACACCACGAGATTCTCGGTGCGCACGCCGAACGCGCTGCGGATCTCCTCGGGCGTGGTGACGGTGTCCTCCACCACGTCGTGCAGCAGCGCGGCAGCCAGCACGTCGCGATCGGTGACCCCCCACTGCATGAGCCCCATGGCCACGCGCACAGGGTGAAGCCAGTACGGCGTGTCGCTGCCACGACGGGTCTGGCCCTCGTGCCGCTCGCGCTCGAACGCGTCGGCGCGCAGCAGCATGGCGCGGTCATCGGCGGGCAACGCGGCGAGCGCCCTCACCCAGGAATCCTCGACGTCGTCGCCCGTGTCGAAGTGCCGCGGCCATGCGAGATGGCGCGGGGCGCTGGGTGCCAGCGCCTCGCCCGACTCACCAACGGACGGGGGATCGAGCGGGCCGGTCGACATGGGGTCTAGGGTAGCGCGGCCGCGGGTCGCCACGGGCGTGACGCGTCGCCTCGCGGTGGTGGACCTGGGATCCAACACGTTCCGGCTCGTGGTGTTCGACTACACGCCCGGCGGACCCTTCCGGCGGGTGGACGAGGTGCGCGAGGTGGTGCGGCTCACGGAGGGCACGCCGCCGGGCAGCCCCATCGCGGCCGATGCCGTGGAGCGCGCCGCGCGGGTGGCCCGGCTGTTCGCGCGGTTCTGCGACTGCTCGGAGATCGACGAGGTGCGCGCGGTGGCTACCAGCGCCATCCGCGATGCCCCCAACGGCGACGAGGTGCTGCAGGCGATCACCGATGCGGGCTTGCCGGCCCGTGTGGTGTCCGGTGAGGAGGAGGCGCGCTACGGGTACATCGGCGCGGTGAACGGCACCACGCTCACCGACGGCCTCGTGGCCGAGCTCGGGGGCGGCAGCATCCAGGTGGGGCTGGTGGAGGATCGCCTGCTCACCAGGTCGATCAGCCGGCCGCTTGGCGCCGTGCGCATGACCGATGCCTTCATGGCGGGCGACCAGCAGGGCCGCGACGACGTGCGGGCCCTCAAGCGGCATGCGCTCGACGTGTTCCGCCTCGAGGGCTGGATCTCGGACGCCAACCGGCTGGTGGCCATGGGCGGGGCCGTGCGCACGCTGGCGGCGATGGCGCAGAAGGCATCGGGGTATCCGCTGGGCGAGGTGCATGGCTACCTGCTGGGCCGCGACGCCCTGGGCGAACTGATCGCGCGCATGACCGCCCTGCCGCGTCGCGAGCGCAGGCGCATCCCCGGCGTCAAGTCCGATCGCGCCGACATCATGCTGGCCGGCGCCGTGGTGCTCGACGCCCTCATGCAGGCCGCCGAGGTGGACCGGACGGAGATCTGCGCCGAGGGCCTTCGCTGGGGAGTGTTCTGGGAGGCCTACCTCGCGCCGGCCGACCCCCCGCTGGTGGAGGACGTGCGGGCCACGAGCGTGCGCGACCTGGCGGAGGTGTACGGCTACGACCGGCCGCACTGCGAGCAGGTGGCGCGCCTCGCGCTGGAGATCTTCGACGGCCTGGCCAGGCTCGGCGTGCACGATGGCGACCCGCGCGAGCGGGAGTGGCTGCGGGCCGCCGCGGTGCTGCATGACGTGGGCACCCTCGTGGACTACAACGACCACCACAAGCACGGCCACTACCTGGTGCTGAACGCCGGCCTGCCGGGCTTCCGCCACCGCGAGCTGGTGATCATCGCCCAGCTGGTGCGCGGGCATCGCAAGTCGATCCAGTCGCCCGGCGCGCTCAGCGCGCTGCTCAAGGGCCGCGACGAGGACCGCATCCTGCGCCTCGCGGCGTTCCTGCGCATCGCCGAGCAGCTCGAGGTGGGCCGCGCGCGGGCGATCACCGGCATCGACTGCGCGATCTCGGCCGACACCGTGATCCTGTGGCTGCGCGCCCATGGCGACGTCGACGTGGCCATGTGGTCGGCGCGCCAGGAGGCCGATGTGTTCAGGAAGGCCACCGGGCGCCGCCTGGCCGTCGAGCGCGCCTAGCGCCCGCGGTGTCCGGCGCTACCCGGCGCTCCCGCCCCCTACCCCCCCGCGATCCTCACCCGGAACCTTGCGCCGAGGTGGGCCGCCACCTTGTCGCGGTGGTCGCCCTGCACCTGCACCACGCCGTCCTTCACGGCCCCGCCCGACCCGCACAGGCGTTTGAGCTCCTTCGCGATGTCGCCGAGGTCGGCCGGGGGCAACCCGGTGACCAGCGTGACCGTCTTCCCCCTGCGCCCCGCCGTGGTGCGCGACACGCGCACGATGCCGTCGGCACTGCCCGGGGACGGCGCCCCCTCGCCCGCGCCGCCGCTCGACGGGGCGCCCGCCTCGATGCGTCCGGCCTCGCTGGAGTACACCACGTTGGCGTTGCCGCCCATGTCCCGTCGGATGCGTGCCATGGCAGGGGCGATGGTACCGTCGGCCGCCAATGGCGCACGACCTGCACGTCCACACCAACCGGTCGGATGGATCGCATGACCCGGTCGACCTCGTGGAGTACGCGGCGCAGCGGGGCGTCGAGGTGCTGGCCATCACCGACCACGACACCCTGGCGGGCGTGGCCGAGGCGCAGTCGGCGGGCGGCGCGATCGGGGTGGAGATCATCCCCGGCATCGAGCTGTCCATCAAGGTACCGCACGGCAGCATGCACCTGCTTGGGTACTTCCCCGACGCCGCGCCCGAGCCGCTTGCCGGACTCGTCGCGGGCTTTGGCGAAAAGCGCGTGGAGCGGGCGAGGGAGATGGTGGCCCGCCTCAACGACATGGGCGTGCCCCTCGACTGGCAGGACCTCCTCGATGGAGCGGCGGGTGCCCCGCTGGGGCGGCCCCACATCGCCGAGGCGCTGATGCGGGCCGGGCACGTGTCGGAGCGCAGGGACGCCTTCGACCTCTACCTGGGTGACGGCCGCCCGGCGTACGTGGGATCGGGCGGCCTCGGCGTCGAGGAGGGCGTCACCCTCGTGCGCGAGTCGGGGGGCGCGCCGGTGCTGGCGCACCCGTACACGCTCAAGCTCGACGACGTGCACCTCGACCCGTTCGTGGGACGCCTGGCGCGGGCCGGGCTCGCCGGCATCGAGGTGCACCGGCCGGAGTACTCGCCCGATCAGTTCGCCACCTACGCGGCCCTCGCGCGCAAGTACGGGCTCATCGCATCCGGCGGATCCGACTACCACCGGCCCACGAGCCCGCATCACCCCGGCGCGACGGGCGATCCGCCGCTGCCAAAGGACACCGTCGACCGCCTCATGGCGGCAGCGCTCGGCTAACGTCAGGCCCATGACGACGACCGATTCCGCGCCGCGCGCCGAGGGGGTGCGCTGGGACCTCTCTCCGCTCTGCGCATCCGCCGATGACTGCCGCGACCGCCTCGCGAAGGCGCTTGATGACTGCCGGGCCTTCGAGGCCCGCTACCGGGGCACCGTGGCCGGCATGGACGGCCCCGACCTTGCCGCCGCACTGGCCGAGGTGGCGCGAATCGAGAACGAGATCGGGCGCCTGCACTCCTATACCTCACTGCGGGAATCGGTGGACGTGAGCGACCCCGAGAACCAGGACCTCGACGCCCTGATGGACCGCTCGATGGTGGAGGCCGCCAACGCCCTGCGGTTCTTCGAGCTCGAGTGGCTCGAGCTCGACGAGGACGTCGCGACGCGGCTGGCCGCCGCGCCCGAGGTGGTTGCCGACCACCACCACCTGGTGTCGGCGCGCAGGTTCAAGCGCCACACGCTCACCGAGCCCGAGGAGCGCATGCTGGCCGAGCGCAGCCCGGCTGCCGCCAGCGCCTGGCAGACGCTCTTCGGACGCATCACGTCCACACTCGAGGCGGAGTTCGACTCCGGCGACGGCATGGAGCCGCACACGATCGACCGCCTGCTCGCGTGCGTGCGCAACCCCGATCGCGAGGTGCGCTTCCGGGCGCTCGACACGCTGTACGCCACGCTTGGGCCCCACTCCCCCACGCTGGCCCATTGCTACGACACCCTCGTGGGTGACCGCCTTGCCATGGATGGCCTGCGCGACTACGACGACCCCATGGACCCGACCCACCTGCGCAACGAGGTCCCGGGTCCGGCCATCGAGTCGATGATGTCGTCGGTGGAGCTGCACTACGGCCTCGCCCAGCGCTGGTTCCGCGTGAAGGCCCGCCAGCTGGGCCTCGACACCCTGCACCTGGCCGACCAGTACGCACCGCTGGGCGAGGCGCGCGAGGTGCTCTTCCCCGAGGCGCGGGGGATCATCGGGTCGTCGTTCCGGGCGTTCTCGCCGCGCATCGGCGACATCGCCGATGACTTCTTCGAGGAGGAGCGCATCGACGCCGAGCCACGCGCGGGCAAGCGCGGCGGCGCGTTCTGCGCATCGGTGGCCCAGGACGCCAAGCCGTTCATGCTCATGAACTACACCGACCGCATGGACGACGTGATGACCCTCGCCCACGAGCTGGGGCACGGCATGCACTTCACGCTGTCGTCAGAGCGCCAGACGGCGCTGTCGTACCATACGGGCCTGGCCTTGGCAGAAGTGCCCTCCACGTTCGCGGAGATCATCGCCTTCGACCACCTGATGGCCACCGAGAAGGACGAGGCCACCCGCACCGCGCTGGTGTGCGAGCGGGTGGAGGGGTCGTTCGCCACGGTATTCCGACAGACGGTGCTCGCCCGGTACGAGCAGGACGCCTACCGCATGCGCGGCGAGGGCGCCACGCTCACCGACGACCGCCTGTCAGAGATCTGGCTCGCGCGCAACGCCGCGTACTACGGCGACGCCGTGGAGATGCCCGAGGGCTACCGCCTCGGCTGGTCGTACATCCCCCACTTCATCTCCACGCGCTTCTACACCTACGCGTACGTATTCGCGCACCTGGTCACGCTGGCCCTGTACGCCCGCTACCGCGAGGACGGCGACGACTTCGTGCCGCGCTACCTGGAATTCCTGGCAGCCGGCGGATCAGCCGAGCCGGCCGACCTGCTGCGCCCGCTGGGCGTCGACCTGTCCGACCCGGCGTGCTGGGATCCAGGCTTCCGCGAGATGGAGCGCATGGTCGGGCGCGCCGAGGAGATGACCTCCGCCTAGCCGATGCCCCGCGGGGCGTCGCGTCGCCTCAGCCGGCGCCCTTGGACGACTTCTTCGAGGCCTTCAGCGGGTTGAGCGCTCTCTGCACCTGCTCGGGCAGCTCGGTGGAGTGGTACACCGGCCGTCCGCACTCGGCCTTGGCCGAGATGGGCGCCCGGCACGCGGTGGGCGGCTCGCTCCAGATCAAGAGCGTGCGGTGACCGCGTTCGCAGAGGTAGAGTGTTGCGAGGCCCTCGCGTGCGCGGGGGGTCGACGCGATCTCCTCGGCGTCGTACTCCTCGGCAGGCGTGCCCTCCTCCTCCTCAGCCGCCGCGGCGACCTCCTGGGCCTCGGCCACGGGCTCGGCAGACTCGTCGGCAGCGGGCTCCCCGGCCGGGGCGTCCTCGGCGGGCACCTCGTCGGTGGCCACGGCGGCGTCGGCCTCAGGTGCCTGCTCCGCGGCCTTCGCGGCCTCCTGCTCGGTCTCGTCGCTCATCTGGAAGAACTCCCCTCGGGGTCGGACGGTCGCCGACTATAGCGCCCTGGGGCCGGCGAGCCGACCCCACCAGCTGCGCGGGCGCGAAGGTAGGCTGCGCCGCGTGCATCCCGAGGATCCGCGCACCGTGTGGGAGGACGTCCCCGCCGGCGACCTGCGCCTGCGCGTCCGGCGGCCGCCCTCGGCCGAGGACCTGCTCGACGAGGACGAGTTCGCCGATGACGAGCGGCTGCCGTACTGGGCCGAGGTGTGGCCGAGCGGCCGCGTGCTGTGCGGCGTTCTGGCCGGGATGGACCTCACCGGGCGCAGCGTGATCGAGCTCGGTGCGGGCATCGGCACGGGCGCGATGGTGGCGGCGATGCGGGGAGCCGCCGCCCTCGCCACCGACTGGTACCCGGCCGCGGTGGAGTTCAGCCGCTGGAACGCCCGCAACCTGGGGCTCGCGGTGGACGCCGAGGTGGTGGACTGGCGCGACCCGCCCGCGGGCGTGCTCGCGCGCGCCCCCTTCGACCTGGTGGTCGGCGCGGACATCCTCTACGAGGCCCGGAACGGCACGGCCCTCGGGGTGCTCATACCGGCGCTGTGCGGCCCCGCCAGCGAGGTGATCATCGCCGATCCGCGGCGCCCCGACGCCCGCGCCTTCGTGGAGGGAATGCAGGGCGCGGGGTGGATCCACGCGCGGGACGACCTGCCCGTGCCCGGGCGAATCGACGAAACGGGGCCGGTGGTGCACCTGCACCGGTTCCGGCCCCCGCCCGCGAAGCACAACGAGCCGGTCGTCATCTAGACTCCCGGCTCGCCGATCCTCGGTAGCTCAATGGTAGAGCATCCGGCTGTTAACCGGAGGGTTGTAGGTTCGAGTCCTACCCGAGGAGTTCCCTGCTCAGGGCCTTTTCCGCCACCCCCGCGCGCATCGTCGCTACTGATCCTCCAGGTAGTCGCGCAGGGCCAGCAGGGCACGGTGGTGCTCGGCGGGGATCCACGTACCGGGGTCCAGCCCCGAGGCGTCGGGCTCGGCGCGTGTCCACCAGGTGACCCGGCACCCGGGGTGCAGGGGCTTCACGAGGAAGACGTTCATGTGCCCCTCCACCGGCAGGCCACCGGTCACCCGCGACACCAGCGCGAACTCGTCGTCGTCGCAGCTGATGAAGCGTTCCTGCACCTTGGTGCCGTCCGCGCGCTCGAGCACCCGTACGTCGCGCACCGGGTGGCTGCGCACGTAGTCCGGATGCCACTGCGAGATGCCCGAGGGGTCGCGCAGCAGGGCCCACGCCGTCTCCGGCGGCACCGCGATGTCCACCGACACCTCGTAGTCGGGCATGGCCCCTAGGCGGGCGCGCCCGCCTTCTCCTCCACCGGCACGAAGTCGAGTTCGGTGACGATGTCGATGGCGGCCGCCACGGACCGTGCGTTGGGGCAGTGGTGGGCGTGGATCTGGTTGCAGCGCTCGGCCGCCTCGTGGTGCTCGGGCGCGGCCTTCAGCGTGTAGCGCACGATGATGCGGCGCAGGCGCAGCACGTTGTCATCGTCCACTCCGACCTCGCCGATGGCGTCCGCCACCAGGTCGTCGCCGGTGGCCGTGATGCCGCGCGCCTTGAGCGTGCCGCCGAAGGTGCCGATCAGGCACCCGGCCACAGAGGCCACGAGGTAGTCGAGGGTGCCGGGGTACTCGGGCACCGCGCCGGGCTCGAACCCGTAGTGCTCGCCCTGCCAGCCGGGCACGCCGAAGGTGACGTCGGTGCCGGTCATCTCGAGCACGGCCTTGCGGATGGGGGCCTGCTCGCGGGTGAGGTGCACGCGCACCTCGTGGACTTGGTCATCAGCCATGTGAACTCCGATCCGGGGACTGTTGCCCGACGATGATACGGCGTCGGGCTCAGGGTAATCGGGGGACACCATCGGGGCCGGGCGCAAGACCCCCGATGCCGCGACACCTGGGCTAGGCGGAGTACCGCTCGTCGAGGCGACGGTGGCCGGGAAGGCCGACCGCATCCGTGATCTCGCCGAACGTCATCAGCGAGGATGGGTCCGGCCCCGATCCGGTTCCCGCGAGGGCCCGGTAGGTGGCGCGCAGGGCGTGGCCGGCGGCGAGGATCGCGCTGATGCCCCAGAGCACCAGGCGGAATCCCATGTCACCCAACTCGGGCGTCGGGACGATGGGGGTCCTTCCCCCTTCCACCATGTTCGCCACCGGACGGGCGCCGGCGAGCTCGCTGCCGATGCGGGCGAGCTCGTCACGGTCGAGGGGCGCCTCCACGAAGATGGCGTCGGCGCCCAGGTCGGCGGCGGCCCGACCGCGCGCGATGGCCTCGTCGAGGCCCTCGAGCCCGCGGGCATCGGTGCGCGCGATGAGGAACAGGTCGATGCCCTCGTCACGCAGGTCGGTGACGGCACGGATCTTGGCGAGCCATTCATCGCGCGCCACGATGCTCTTGCCGTCCATGTGGCCGCACCGCTTGGGCCACTGCTGGTCCTCGATGATGATGCCGGCGGCCCCGGCGCCATGCAGTAGGCGGGCCGTGCGCGCCGCGGAGAGCGCGTTGCCATAGCCGGTGTCGGCGTCCACGATCACCGGCACGCCGGGCACGGCCGCCACCAGGTCGCGGGCCGCATCGGTGATCTCGGTCTGCGTGAGGTAGCCGAAATCCGGTAGGCCGAGGCGGGAGGCCGCAACGGAGTAGCCGGATACCACGAGCGCCGTGAACCCCGCCTGGACGGCGAGGCGCGATGAGAGCCCGTCGTACACGCCGGGCAGCACCACCGGTGAGGGGCCATCGGCCAGGGCGCGCAGGCGATCCGCGCTCATCCGCGCCCCAGCATGGGGTCCTCGCGGCGCCGCAGGAAGCGCAGCACCCACGCCAGCGAGCCGAGATACCCGAGCGTGAGCGCCGCCCCGCTCGTGAACCATGCCACCGGATAGCCCACGAAGTACGCCGACGCCAGCGCGAGCAGGAAGACGACCCCCAGGGGGACGACATGCACCATCTGCCATATGTTCATCGGGATGGGCCGCGGGTGCACGCGCAGGCGCAGGCCGGTGGTGGCCGCCGCCATGACGGCGTATCCGGAGAACGCGCCCAGGATGAACAGCAGGATGTCCCACGGATCCGGGGGGCTGCCCTGGAAGTGCACGTCCAGGGCAGCCGAGGAAAAAGCGGCCAGCGTGAAGCCGTAGGGAGGCGCCATCTGCACGAGCAGCGTCCGCAGCCCGAGGCGATAGTCCTCATCGGCCCTCCCGGGGTCGGCGCTCACGGGCCCGCCGCGGTGTCCTTGCCCACCACCACCACCACGTCGGCCTCGCCGATGGCGTCAGTGGCCACGCCGTCGATAGGCGGCGCGCGGGTGATGCCGAGGTCCTTGGCCACGTTCTGGGCCACGGCCTGCTTGCCGGGGCGCCACATCACCACCGTCGTCGCGAGGTCCTGGTCGTTGGCATCGCCCACCTGCCCCACCCGGTAGCCCGCGGTCTCCACCTTGGGCGCCACGCGATCGGCCGCGGCGCCCCTGACGCCGCTGGCGTTGAGCACGGCCACGGTGTACGCGGCGCGGTCCTGGATGGCCGGCGGATCCTCGGGCACCACGGCGTCGGGGTCGGCTCCCAGCGCGCCGTTGGCCGGCTTGGTGATGGGCACCGTGCCGGCGGTGCTCGACGAGCCATCGCCGCGCACGAGGAACCACCAGCCCGCGAAGCCGCCCACCACGATGACGGCGAGCACCCCGGCGATGATGCCGATGGTCGCGCCGTTGCCGGTGCTGCTCGGCATGGGCAGTCCGCCCTGCGACGTGCCCTCGCGGCTGGCGAGCGCCTGCAGCCGGTCGGTGGCCACTGGTGCCGAATGGCCGAGCCCCTGCTGCTCGCGGGACTTGAGGCCGCTGAGGATCCCCTGGCGGCGCCAGGCGACCAGCAGCAGCCCGAGCGCCCCGAAGAGCGACACGAACATCACGATTGTCGCGCAGATCATGATCCAGTCGGACGACATCAGGCCCTCTCTCCCGGGGCTGGCGGCGCATCACCACCGGTGGCCACAGGCGTTGTCGAGGTGGATCCTGCCCCATCGCCCGGCGTCGCCGCCGGATCGCCGAACATCGTGGTGAGCGTGACGGCCTTGTGGCCCTTGGCCTTGAGGCCACAGATCATCGAGGGCAGCGCATCTGCCGTGGTGCCGATGGCATGCAGCACCACGATCGAGCCCCTCGTCGAGGCGCTCACCACGCGCCCGGTGAGCGTGGCGACATCGGGCTTCCCATAGTCGGATGGGTCGACACCCCACAGCACGATCCAGCGGTAGCCGAGCTTTCCGGCTGCCTTCTCGCTGCCGGGGCTCAGCGCCCCGTAGGCCGGGCGGTAGAACGGCACGCTCGACACCCCGAGCTGGCGATCGGCGCTCGCGTTGGTGGACAGGTCGGCCATCGCCTCGGCCTCGCTGGTGGTGGTGCTGGTGCGGTGCCCCCGCCCGTGGCTGCAGAGGGTGATGAGCCCATCGGCCACCGCCGCCTCCACCTTCTTCGTGGGCGAGCCGGACCAGGTCCTCACGTTGATGCCGTTGAGGCAGAAGGTGCCACCCGACCTGGTACGCCGCAGCACGTCGATGATGCGCGACACCCCGGCGCAATCGATGCCATCGTCGGACACCAGCGCCACGTAGGGCTTGGCGCTGCTGCCCGAGCGCACGACCTGGGCGGTTCCGGGCCCGGGCCCAGGCGGCAGCAGGAACACGCCCGAACGGGCGGTGCCGCCGGAGTCCTCACGCACCTCCACGAACCCGGGAATCAAACCGGCCGTGGCACGGGCAACGTTCGCCGGGACGGGGAGGGCCTTGGCCGCTGCCTGCCACGGCGCGGGCACATGGGCTGCGCCCTTCGGAGCCGCCACCAGGCGCATCTGAAGGCCGCTCCCCCCCGCAGCCGTGACGGCGATCTGCGTGGTCGCAGGTGCGGGCAACTGCTGCTTCGGCGGCGTGGCGAATACCCGCAGGGTCGCCGCATCGGCCGTGGCGCCCGAATCACCCGAGCCCCCGCTGTCACGGGCCGACCAGGCGATGGCGCCCACCACCGCCAGCAGCGCCACGAGCACGATGACGAACGCATTGCGGCGCCGGCGTCGCAGGTCACGTGCAGGAGCAGGCGCTGGGCGGCGGCGTGACCGGTCAGGCGGCCCCGATGAGTCGCGCGGGCTCACGCGTCGATCGTAGCGTTGCGGCCCGGCGCCCCCGGGCCGCGGCTAGGCTTGGCGGTATGCACGAATGGACGGGCCTGTCACGCGGGCGCGCGCTGGGGCTGGTCGCCGCGCGCGACCCCCGCGAGTTCCCCGTGGGGCTCTTCCACCGCGACCCCGTGCCGCCGCCCAACATCGGCCCCGGCGCGTTCATGTGGTTCACCGACGACGCCGAGGCCGCCGACTTCATGGTGGAGATCGTGCCGCGCCTGCTGCTCGACCCCGACAGCTGGCCCGACTTCGACGAGCTGGTGGAGGCCACGCGTGACGTGGTGCAGGGCGTTCCGGCCGGCACAACGCCGTCGATGGACGCCCTGCGCGAGCTCTCCCCGCTGTGGGGCCCCAGGGCGCACTTCGTGTGGTGGGGCACCTTCGACGAGTTCCCGGCCTCCGACACCGACTTCGGCCGGCTGGTGCGCCTTCAATACCTCGCGCAGGTGGTGCAGTCGGACGATGACCGCGAGATCGCCGACGACGAGCTCGACGACTTCGTGCGCTTCCTCCGGACCTACCCCGACTAGGGGCGCAGCGCGCCGGCCACGCCGGCACCGAAGTCATCCACGGCGGCGTCCGCCGCAGCGGCGTCGGGGGCATCCCCGATGCGCCGGATGATCTCACTGGCGATCACCACGCCGTCGGCGAGCTCGCCGATCTGGGTCGCCTGCTCGGGCGTGCGCACGCCGAACCCCACGACCACCGGCACGGGTATGTGCGTGCGGGCGCGGTGCACCAGCGCGCGCAGCCGGTCGTCCATGGTCATCTCGCCGCCGGTCACACCGGTGACGGCCACCAGGTACACGAAGCCCTCGGCGCTCTCGCCGATCTCGGCCATGCGCTCATCGTCGGTGGTCGGCGCCGCCAGGGCGATGAGCGCCACCCCGGCGTCGCGTGCGGCGTCGCGCACCTCGGCGGCCTCGTCCACGGGGAGGTCGGGGATGATGATTCCGGCCACGCCCTTCCCGGCCGCCTGGCCCAGGAACTCCGCGGGTCCCTGCGCGATGACGGTGTTGAAGTAGGTCATCACCACCACGGGCGGGCCGTCGCGAAGGTCGTCCGCGACGTCCAGCACATCGGCGGGCCGGGTTCCGGCGTCGAGCGCGGCCTGGCCGGCGGCCTGGATCGTCGGGCCATCGGCGAGGGGGTCGGAGAACGGGATGCCCAGCTCGATGATGTCCGCATGCCTCGCGAGGATCCTCGCGTGGCGGCGGCTGGTGTCGATGTCGGGGTAGCCGCCCATCACGTAGGGCACGAACAGCGGGCGCCCGGCATCGCGGAACGCGCGCTCGAGGCGCGCGGCACCCGACTCAGGCACTGGCATCGATTCCCAGCGCGGCGCCCGCCTGGTCGACGTCCTTGTCCCCCCGGCCCGACAGGCACACGAGCACCGGCCCGGCAGCGCGGAGCGCCGCGGCCTCGTCGCGCACGTGGGCAAGCGCGTGCGCGGTCTCGAGCGCCGGGATGAGCCCCTCCGTGCGCGAGCACTCGAGGAACGCCGAGAGCGCGGCCTCGTCGGTGGCATCCACGTAGGTGACCCGCCCGGTGTCCCGCAGGTGCGAGTGCTCTGGGCCCACGCCCGGGTAGTCGAGCCCGGCCGAGACCGAGTGCGCCTCGGCCACCTGGCCATCGGGGTCCTGCAGCAGGTACGAGTACGAGCCGTGCAGCACGCCGGGACGCCCCTGGGCCAGCGAGGCACCGTGGCGCCCGGACAGGCCCTCGCCCCCGGCCTCCACGCCCACGAGCGCCACCTCGGCGTCGTCGAGGAACCCGCGGAAGATGCCGATGGCGTTCGATCCGCCCCCCACGCACGCCACCACGCTGCCGGGAAGGTGCCCGGTCTCCTCGAGCATCTGCGCGCGCGACTCGATGCCGATGACCGACTGCAGGTCGGCGACGATCTCCGGGTACGGCGCCGGCCCCACGGCCGATCCGATGATGTAGTGGGTGGTGTCCACGTTGGTCACCCAGTCGCGGATGGCCTCGCTGGTGGCATCCTTGAGCGTGCCGCTGCCCGAATCGACCGGGTGCACCTCGGCACCAAGCATGCGCATGCGGATCACGTTGAGGCGCTGGCGATGCATGTCGGTGCGACCCATGTACACCCGGCAGCCCAGGCCCACGAGCGCCGACGCGGTGGCCGTGGCCACCCCGTGCTGGCCCGCGCCGGTCTCGGCGATGATGCGCTGCTTGCCCATGCGCCGCGCCAGCAGCACCTGGCCCAGCGCGTTGTTGATCTTGTGCGCGCCGGTGTGGCAGAGGTCCTCGCGCTTGAACCATAGGCCGTCGTCGATGCCCCAGGCATCCTCCAGGCGCCGGGCACGGTAGAGGGGCGTCGGCCGGCCGACGTAGTGGCCCAGCAGCACGCCGAGCTCGCTCAGGTAGTCGGGGTCGTCGCGGTAGCGCTCGTACGCCACGGTGAGCTCATCAAGCGCCCCGATGACCGTCTCGGGCACGTACCGCCCCCCGTAGGGCCCGAACCTCATGTTCACGCTCATGCCGCCTCCTCCATGGCCGCCGCGCGCGCCGCATCGGCGAATGCCCGCACGCGCCCTGCATCCTTGCGCCCCACGACGTCCCCCTCCACCCCGCTGGATACGTCGAGGACGAATGGCCGCACCCGGCGCACGGCGTCGCCCACCACCTCGGGGGTTAGCCCGCCGGCCAGCGCGAACGGCCGCCGCGGCCGACGGCGCTCGAGCAGGGTCCAGTCGGCGCGCACGCCGGTGCCGCCATGCGCCCCGGTCACGGCGGCGTCGAACAGCACCAGGTCACACTCGAGCGCCTCCGCCAGCTCGATGGATGCAGCGTCCTCCAGCGGCACCGCGACGGCCACGGGCACGCCCGCCGCCGTCGCCACGGCGGCGATGTCCACGTCGCCGTGCAGCTGCACGCGGGTGAGCCCGCAGGCATCCACCGCGCGGGCGACGTCATCCGGAGCGGCATCCACGAACACGCCCACGCGCTCGACGCCGCCGGGCACCTCGGCCATCACGGCCACCGCGGTGCGGGCATCGAGCGCGCGCGGGCCGTGCGGCGACATGACGGCGCCGATGGCCCATGCGCCGGCGAGGACGCACGCGTGGACATCCGTCGGGTGAGTGACCCCGCAGAACTTGATGCGCTGGTCGGGCAACACGTGCTGCACAGTAGTCCGCCCCGGGCGCCGGCCGCGATACACTTCCGCAAATGCCCTGTGCTGTGAGCCAGACCGCGACGAGGAGACTCGACGATGGCGAGCCTTCCCAACATCCGTCGCCACGCAAGGCGGTCCTCGCCGTCCGCCCTGGTCGCCCCTGAGCGCGATCGGCCCGACGTCCAGCGCCTCGAGGCCCACGGCCTCACCTGGCTGATCATCGAGGAGCCCACCGAGGCCGAGACGGCCTGGCTGGCCGAGCACCAGGACTTCCACCCCCTCGACCTCGAGGACGTGCTCTCGCGCAGGCGCCAGCGGTCGAAGATCGACGAGTACGACGACTACGTGTTCCTGGTGCTGCACTTCCCGCGCTTCGACAAGCGCACGGGGCGCCTGCAGGCCACCGAGCTCAACGTGTTCATCGGGCCGGGACTGCTCATCATCATCCCGAAGGATCCCCTCAAGCCCATCTCGGCCCTCTGGTCGCGGTGCGAGCAGCGCGACGATGCCCGGCACGACTACATGTCGAAGGGATCGGGGTTCCTGCTGTATGAGATCGTCGACCAGATGTTCGACTACTGCTTCCCGATCCTCGACAAGATCGGCTTCAAGCTCGACACGCTGGAAGACGCCATCTTCGAGGGCCAGAGCCACGAGCTGGTGCGCGATATCTCCACTGTGAAGCAGGAGATCATCAACTACCGCAAGATCATCAAGCCGCAGCGCCCCACGCTGCGCATGCTCGAGCGCGCGGTGCAGCGCTACGCGCCCGACGACCTCGAGATCTACTTCGACGACATCGTCGACAAGAACGAGCGCATCTGGGACTCCCTCGAGAACTACAAGGAGGTGGCCGACGCCCTCGAGGCCACCAACGAGTCGGTCATCACCCACCGGCTCAACGAAATGCTGGCGCTGCTGACCATCATCTCGGCGGTGATCCTGCCGCTCACGCTGATCACGGGCTTCTACGGCATGAACATCGACGGCCTGCCCTTCGCCCGCAACGGGCTGGCGTCTTTCATCGTGCTCGTGGTGGTGATGGTCGCCCTGGCGGGCGGCGTGCTCTGGTACTTCCGCAGGCGCAAGTGGCTGTAGAGGGGTTGTCGGGGCGGCGGATCATGTGGGCGCCGTGGAGAATGGCCTACGTGTCCGCCGAGAACGATCACGAGTACGAGGGACCCCGGTGCGTGTTCTGCGACCTGGCCGCCATGCGCGACGATGCGCAGGCGCTGATCCTCATCCGCGGCGAGCACTGCTACGTGATCATGAACGCCTACCCGTACGCCTCAGGGCACCTGATGGTCGTCCCATACGGCCACCTCGACCGGCTCACCGACCTTCCGGCCGAGGCCGTGGTTGAGATGATGGACCTCGCCCGCACCGCCCAAGACGTGCTGCAGGGGGCCCTCAAGCCGCACGGCTTCAATCTCGGCATGAACCAGGGGTCGGCGGCGGGTGCCGGCATCGAGGCGCACCTGCATCTTCACCTGGTGCCCCGGTGGTCCGGCGACACCAACTTCATGCCCGTGACCGGAGACGTGCGCGTGATGCCCCAGAGCCTCGAGGAGACCTACGCCCTGCTGAAGCCGGGGTTCACGGCGTGACGCTGCTGCCGGAGGTCTTCAAGGCGTACGACATCCGCGGCCTCTACGGCGACGAGATCGACGAGGAGGGCGCCGAGCGCGTGGGGCGGGCCTTCGTGGCGGTCACCGGTGGCGGGCGCGTGGCCGTGGGCCACGACGTGCGGTTGTCCTCCCCCGGCATCAGCGCGGCGTTCATCCGCGGAGCGCTCTCGGCCGGGGCCGACGTGACCGCCCTCGGGCTGGCCGCCACCGAGATGGTCTACTTCGCCGTGGACGAGGGCGGATACGACGCCGGCGCGGTGATCACCGCCAGCCACAACCCGCCGGCCTACACCGGCGCGAAGATGGTCACCGCCGGGGCGCTGCCGCTCTCGGGCGACACCGGCATCTCCGAGATCGGCCGCTTGGCGCTGGCCGGCGAGCCGGGGCCCGCCGCCGTGCCCGGCGGCGAATCGGTGGGCGACGGCCTGCTCGGGCGCTTCGTGGACCGCTGCATGCAGTTCGTCGACCCGTCGGCGATCACCGGCCTCAAGGTAGTGCTCGACGCCGCGAACGGCATGGCAGGCGTGTACCTGCCCCCGGTGCTCGAGCGCATCTCCATCGACGCCGTGCCGTGCTTCCTCGAGCCCGACGGGCGATTTCCCCACCACGAGCCCAACCCGCTGCTCGAGGAGAACCGCGAGTTCATCGAGGCCGCGGTGGTGGAGAACGGCGCCGATCTCGGCATCGCCTGGGACGGCGACGCGGACCGCTGCTTCTTCATCGACGAGAAGGGCGGGTTCGTGGCCGGGGACTTCCTCACCGCGCTGCTGGCCCGGCACATCCTGGGCCAGGTGGGGCCGTCGACGGTGGTGTACGACCTGCGCGCCTCGTGGGCCGTGCGCGACGCCATCATCGAGGCCGGGGGCACGCCGGACGAGTTCCGCGTGGGCCACGCCTTCATCAAGCGCCGCATGCGCGAGGTGGACGCCGTATTCGCCGGCGAGGTGAGCGGCCACTACTACTTCCGTGACTTCTCGTACGCCGACTCCGGGCTCATCCCCGCGCTCATGGTGATGGAGATCATCGCCACCTCGGGCCGCCCGCTGTCGGAGATGGTCGCGGCTCTTCGCGAGCGGTACCACATCTCGGGCGAGATCAACTCCACCGTGGACGATGCCGGGGCGGCGATCGACCGCCTTCGGGCACGCTACGCGGACGGCCGGCAGGCCGAGGTCGACGGACTGTCCGTGGCCTATGACGACTGGCACTTCAACGTGCGCCCCTCGAACACCGAACCGCTCCTACGCCTCAACCTCGAGTCCCTCGTCTCGGAGGCCGACATGGAGCGCAGGCGTGACGAGGTGCTCGCGATCATCAGGGAGGGCTGACATGGCCGAGATCGAGATCGACGGCGAGCGCTACCGCCTCACGGTGGACCACGACCAGTGCATGGGCACGCGCGTGTGCATCGCGCGGCTTCCGGGCGTGTTCACCGTGGACGACGACACCAACCTCTCCAGCGCGAGCGACGACGTGCTCGACCCGTCGCTGGCTGATGCCGTGCGCGAGGCGGTGGACGATTGCCCGCAGGAGGCCATCCGCCTGGAGAAGCTGCGCTGAGCACCGCGGGGGCGGCATCGCCGGATGCGGTGATCCGCGCCCGGGCCATCGAGGTGCGCTACCAGCGCGGCGGCGCCCTCGCGGTGAGCGGCGTGAACATCGACCTTCGCCCCGGCGCCGGCCTGCTCGTCACCGGCGACCGCGGATCGGGCAAGTCGAGCGTGCTTCGCGCGGTGCTGGGGCTTGCGGGCCCCGGCGGCAACATCACGGTGCTGGGCGGCCCGGCGGGTGACCCCGCCACCCTGCGCCGCATCGGCTGGGCGCCGCAGGCATGGCCCCTCACCTTCGGCCTGAAGGGCCGCGAGGTGGTGCGCATGGTCGCCGAACTCGGCGGCCACGGGCCGACCGAGGCCGAGCGGGCGATCGACGAGATGGCCGTGACAGCCCCCGACGCCCGCGTGGAGTCGCTCGAGATGGAGGACGTGCGCCGCATCTGCATGGCCTGCGCGATCATGGGCGAGCCCGACCTGCTGGTGCTTGATGACCCGTGGGAGTTCCCCGAGACCACCGATGCCATCCGCCGCGCGATGGCGCGCGGGGCGTCGGTGTTGGCGGCATCGTCCGACCCCGGTGGGCTGCCGGGCCTGCTCGGGGCGAGCATCCACCTGGTCGAGGGGAGCCCCGGGTGAACCCCACGGTGATCATCGCCCGCCTGGAGGCCCGTGGCATCGGGCGCCGCAGGTGGTTCCGGGGACTGCTCGTGCTCGGGGCCGCGCTCATCGTGGCCGGAGCCGTGCTGGGGGCCACCCGCAATGGGCTCGCGGCCACCGACACCATGCGGTCGTGGACCGCCGGGGTGTACCTGGTGGGCGGCCTGCTGGTGGCCGGCTCGCTCGGCGCCAGCACGGTGAACCGCGACGCCGACGGCGGCTGGGTGGGCATGCAGGTGGCCACCGGCACACCGCGCGCCACGGTCGTGCTCGCCCGTATTGCCGGGCGCCTCGTGGCGCTTGCGGCGGTGTTCGCGATCTGGATGATCGTCGCCGCCATCTGTTCCGCGGCCATCGGCCAGGGGGGCGACTGGCCGCTATTCGTGCACGGGCTGGCCATGTTCGAGAACATGATCCTGGTGCTGGTGACCGCCGCGCTGTGCAGCGTGGCGCTCGGCCCTGTGGCCTCGGCGATCGTGGCCATCTTTTTCTACGTCTCGTGCCTGTCGCTGGTCAACCTCATGTCCGCCGCCAACGACGGCGTCATCGGCACGGCGTGGAGCGGACTGATCAAGGGCCTCTACCTGCTGTTCCCCCGCGCGATCACCTCGCCGATGCTCAGCGACATGCAGGGCCGCGGGGTGGCCGGCGTGGCCGGCGCCCAGCTGGAGATCAACCAGAACATCGTCATCGTGCCCGCGGCCTCGTGGCTCACGGTGCTGTGGACGCTGCTCTGGTGCGCGGTCATCGCGCTCTCGGCCGGGCTGTCGTTCCGCCGCCGCGCGATCTCGTAGGGCGCGCGCGCCGCACTCACCCGCGCTAGCGCTGCCCGGGCACCCGCCGCTGGGTGGCGCGCACGAGGCGCAGGTTCCACTTCGTGGTGGACGAGAAGGAGCACGCGTACCCGGTTGACACTTGGGTGCACGTGGTGCCGGGCGTCGACTGGTTGCCGGCTGTGCCGTAGCTGCGCCCGAGGGCCACGTTCTGCTGCGACCGGCTGTTCACGGCACGCCAGGGAATGGGGGCGTCCTCCACACCGCTGTCGACGCCGAGGATCTCCGGAAACCCGAAGATCCCGCTGACGCACGTGGAACCCGCCCGTGCCTCATCGATCGAAAGGCTCGACAGGTACACCGCGCGCGTCGACGTGCCATTCCCGCGGGTGGACAGGGTGGCCGTGCCGGGAAGCTCCTGCGCGTCGAGGCGGCATGCGGACGACGGACGCAGGGCGAAGCAGCTGTCCTTGTCCGGGTTGTACGACACTGACGACGCGAAGTTGATGGTGACGGGGATGCTCCCGATCGAGATTGATCGGTTGGCGGCCGACACCAGGATCGGCCGCCTGCTGGCGAAGTACACGACGGTTGCGTTGCCCGCGCGATTGCAGCGCCCGGGCTCGGCGTCGACGTCGATGGCCCATCGGAGGATCGCGCTCTGCGACCCGGCGAGATACGCATTGAAGGTCTGCTGCCGGGCGCTGTAGTCCGGGTACCGCGGACGGGTCACCTTCTTCTTCTTCCAGCGGATGATCTCGATGGCCGGCGGCGGCTTCTTCGGGATGAGCGGGGCAATCTCCAGGTCGTCCACCGGTGGCGCGGCGGGCTTCGGCGGCACCAGCGGGGCAGTCTCCAGGTCGTCGGCCCCGGGCGGGGGCGACGCGGGCACGAGCGGCACGATCTCCAGGCCGTGGCCCCACGCCCCGGGCGCCGCGAGCGCCGGGGTGGCGATGGCTGCCATCGCGAGGAATGCAAGGGGGGCGGCGATGCGCAAGGTCACTGCGGCTCCTGCGGTTGGGGGCACGGACGTAGGCGTTTGGTAGCAGCCAGACCGCTGCTGGCTAGGACGCTGCGACAGCCTCGCGCCCCACGCGGCCGTAGGTGGTGTTGCGCTCCACAGGCGTGCGACCGCCGCCCCGGATGAGGTCGCTGATGCGATCCCGCGTGAGGCCCAGCGGCGTCTGCACCGTGGTGGCGTGCGCCACGCGCTCTTCCACCAGCGTTCCCGAAAGGTCGTCCAGGCCGAACCTGAGGCCCTCCTGCGTGACGTCCTCCTCGAGCATCACCCAGTGGCCCTTGATGTGCGGGATGTTGTCGAGCACGAGGCGCGAGAGGGCGATGGTGCGCAGCTTCTCGTCGCGCGACGGGCCGGGCAGGTACGAGAAGTCGGTGTTGCCGGGCAGGAACGGCAGCGGGATAAAGGCCTGGAACCGCGCGGAGCTGCCCGCGGCGATGCCCTCGTCCTGCAGGCCGCGCAGCTGGATCATGTGGTCCACCTTCTCGGCGGGCGTCTCGAAGTGCCCGAACAGCATGGTGGCGTTGGTGGGAAGTCCCAGGGCGTGGGCGTCCCGGTGCACCTCGAGCCACTGCTCGGCCGGCAGCTTGCGGTCGGCGATGATCTTGCGCACGCGGGGGCTGAACACCTCGGCACCGCCACCCGGCATGCTGTCGTGGCCCGCGGCGATGAGGCGCTCGAGCGCCTTGCGCGGACTGACGCGCGCCATGCGCGCCACGAACTCCACCTCCACCGCGGTGAGCGCCGTGAGCGACACGTGCGGCAGGGCCGCCTTGAGCTCGCGGAAGAGGTCCTCGTAGTACTCGAGGGTGTACTCCTTGGTCATCCCCCCGACGATGTGCAGCTCGGTGATGCCCGTGTCGGAGATCTGCTGCGCGCGGTCCACCAGCTGGTCCACCGAGTAGGCGTAGGCGCGCGGGTCGTGGTCGGTCCACACCGCGAACGCGCAGAACCCGCACCCCACCACGCAGATGTTGGTGGGGTTGAGGTAGCCGTTGACGTTGTAGGTGACCTCGTCGCCGTGCATGCGGCGCGCAACGGCCTCGGCAGCGGCCCCCAGGTCGTCGAGCGGGGCCTGCTCGTATAGGGCCAGGGCCTCGTCGGCGCTGATGCGCTCGCCCTCCGCGGCCCGGGAGAGGATGGCGTCGATCATGGGGGCGATGGTAGCGCCGGTTCACGCTACCTTTGCCGAGTGCAGCCGTTCGCGCTGAAGGAATGGGCAACCGTCATCGCCGCCATGCTGGCGGGCGACCAGGTGGTGATGCTCCGCAAGGGCGGCATCGGCGAGAAGCGCTTCGACGTGCCCCACCGGAGCTTCCTGCTGCTGCCTACCCACGTGCACCAGCGGCCCGGGCTGCTGACGCCCGAGGTGGCCGGGCGCTGGCCCGAGCTGCTGGCCGTCACCGAGGAGCCCCCGCGGGTGCAGTTGGCCGCCTGGTGCGAGGTGGCGGACGTCCACGAGGTGAGCGAGCAGGCCGAGCTCGACGCCCTCGCGCCATTCCACGTGCTGGGGCCCCACTACGCCGAGGCGCGCCTGCGCTGGCGCCCGACTCACCCGCTCATGGTGATCGTGCCCCGCGTGCACCGGGTGAGCCCCGCGCTGGCCCTCGACGTGTCGCCCCATATGCGCGGCTGCCGCAGCTGGGTGGAGGTGCCGCTGGAGATGCCCGCGGCCAACCCGGTGCTAGACGACGCCCGCTTCGCCGAGGTGCGCGCCACGGTGTCCGCCGTCCTTGCCGCGGCGGGTCCGGAGTCGCCTCACGGCGCCGCGGCGCTGGGCTAGCCTGATCGCGTGCCCTACGCCGACGACTTCGACGCCGTGCTCGCCGAGCTCGCCCCCGACTGGACCTCGCTCGAGTGCCACCTCACCGTGGAGGACCCGCTGCGCCTCACCGATGCCCGCGTTGCCCTGGCCCGCGCCAACGGCCGTCCGGTCCGCGAGGATGCCGACCACGATTTCGCCATCACCGTGGCCAACACCCACGGGCGAGGCGCGCGGGCGGGCGTGGTGCGATCGGCCCTGCGCACCCTCGACGAGCGCGGCGTGACCGGCCGAATCTGGATGGGTGCGGCATACGACTCGCTGCGCCCTGCCCCCGCCCACCGGTACGGCCCCTAGCCATGTATCGCGACGAGGACGACCTGCAGCTGCTCGCCGAGGTGGCGGGCGTGCTCGACCAGGTCGTGATGGACGCCGGGCTGTCCTCGGGCTCATACCTGCTGCTTCGCTCTCTGGCCCGCGAGCCCGACGGGCGGCCCATGACCGGGCTTGCCGCGGAGTTCGGGGCCGAGCCCGACGAGATCGCCGCGGCGGCCAAGTCGCTGTCGGTGGCCGGCCTGGTGGACGTGGAGGGCACCGGCGTGGTGGCCACCGCCGTGGGGCGCAAGGCCGTGGAGGAGATCGATGCCACGGGCAACGAGGCGATTCGCGAGTACGTGCTGGAGCGCCCGCACTCAGCCACGGTGTATGGACTCATGGCGTCGATGCAGGCCGGCCGCTTCACGGTGGAGGACCTCATCGAGTTCCTCATGGAGGACGAGGACGCCGAGGACTGAGCGCGGCGCGGCGCGCGGGGCCGGATGCGTCGGGGGGCGTGCGTAACCTCACTGCCCATGCGCTATCGGGAGATCCCCGGCACGGGCATCCGCGTGTCGGAACTGGGTTTCGGGGCCGAGCCGTTCGCCATCGGCTGGTGGGGCGACGACGGTGATGACGAGGCCGTGCGCCTGCTGCACGCGGCGCTCGACCGCGGCGTCACGTTGTTCGACGCGGCCGACCGCGACGGAGACGGCCGCGTGCAGCGCGTGCTGGGCCGGGCGTTCGCGGGTCGCCGCGACCGCGTGGTGCTGGCCACCCGCGTGGGGTACGCCTGGGAGGACGCCGAGCCGCGCAGGCCCGGCCGCCCCCTGCCCCAGGACTTCCGCCCCGACGCCATTCGCAGCGCGGTGCGCGCCAGCGCCGATCGCCTGGGAGGGGTCATCGACATCTGCGAGCTGCATCACCCGCCGCGACGGGCGCTGGCCGACGATGCCCTGGCCCGGGTGATGGACGAGCTGATGGCCGAGGGCACCGTGCGGGCGTTCGGCGCGGCGATGCCCTCCGGGGGGCGCCCGGGCGACGGGCGCAGGCTCATCCGGCAGAGGCGCTTCCCGGTGCTCGACGTCGAGCTCGGCGTGCTCGGGCACGACCCGGGCGCCGAGATCGCGGGCCTGGCCCACGCGGCCGGGTCGTGCGTGATCGCCCGCGGCGCCCACTGCCGGGGGCTGCTCGAGGGCAAGTACTCGCGCGAGACCACCTTCCCGCCCGGCGACCCGCGCGCAGACCTCTCGCGCGATTGGCTCGAGGAGGGCCTGCGGCGCGTGGCCACGCTCGGCTTCCTCCATGCGGATGGCCGCCCCTGGAGCCTCGGCCAGGCGGCGATCTCCTGGGTGCTCTCGCGCCCGGGCGTCGCATCGGTGGTCACCCCCATCCACTCCGAGGACCATCTCGAGGAGTTCACCCGGGCCATCGATCTCCCCGCGCTCACCGCCGAGGACCTCGCCCGCATCGAGGCGCTCATCGAGTCGGGCTTCCAGCCGGAGGCCGAACCGGCCCCTGATGCCGCCGGGGCAGCCGAGGGCGGCGACGGCGAGGTCGCTGCGCCCGCCGGCCTGGCGCAGCCGGACCACGACGGCGGCGGCGACGCGGGAGCCGATGAGCCGGTGGCCGCGGGGGCTAGCTCAGCGGAGTGACGTGCGCGCGGGCCATCTCGTCCGCCGCTTCGATGATGCCCGGCATGGCCTCGGCCAGCATCTTGCCGAGCGATGCCCCCAGGCCGGCGGCGTCCGCGGCGCGCTCGACGTCGACGAGGGCCTGCAGCAGCGCGGGGTCGAGGGAGTCCTGGCGCTCCACGAGCGGCTCGGTGAGCCCGGCGAACGTCGCATAGGCGGCGTGTGCGCGCTGCTGCACGGCGGCGGCCTCGTCGACGTCGACCAGCGAGGCGATGATGCGCCGGGGGTCCTCGCGCCAGGCCGCCAGCTCATCGGCCGCGTCGGCGGCGCGGCCAAGGGCCTCGACGGCTGCGGGCAGGTCGCCGCCCCAGGTCGCCATGGCGTCGGCCGGGGCGCGGAAGGCGCGCAGGGCGTCTGCGCTCACGGCATCATCCGCCAGCTCCGCGGCGAGGCCCGCCTGGACCACGTCCCGAAACCGCGCGAGCGAGGGCTCGGGGTCGAGGGCGTCGTCGAGGCACAGGAACGCCGGGCCCTCCAGCGCCACCAGCCAGGCCCGGGCGCCGGTGCCCGGCTGCACGGCCCTGAGACCCAGCATGGGCACGCCGGCCACCCCCACCGCGGCCTCGCGCGCAGCCATCATCTCGCCCTCCATACGGGCGGTGTCGAGGTCGCCGCTCATGGCCGGGCCCCGGGCGGCCCGGCGTACACTCGCCCGCGATGAACGCCCGCTGCGACATCTGCGCGGCAGACCTGGCCCGGGTGCTGCCCGATGCGCTCGAGGGGCGCGATCGCGTGGCGCTCGATCCCACCGGCAGGGACGCCGGCGTCCTGCTGATCCTCTTCGACGTCGACGCCGCCGGCCATGTGGTGCTCACCAAGCGTTCGCAGTTCGTGGCGCACCACAAGGGCGAGATCTCCCTGCCGGGCGGCAAGTTCGAGCCCGGCGATGTGGACCTTCTGGGCGCGGCGCTGCGGGAGGCCGAGGAGGAGATCGCCGTGCCGCGCGCGTCGCTCCAGGTGCTGGGGCCCCTGGACGACGTGCACACGATCGCAAGCGGCTTCACGGTGAGCCCGTGGGTGGCCCATCATCCGGGCGGGCGCCCCGACATGACCCCCGAGCAGTCGGAGATCGCGCGCATCCTCGAGGTGCCCCTGGCCGACGTGCTCGCGGCCGACCGGCGCATCCCCGAGCCACCCGGCATCGAGACGCTGCGGTATGCGCTGCAGGGCGAGGACGTCTGGGGCCTCACGGCCCGCATCCTGCGCACCTTCAGCGCGGTGGTGCACCAGGTCTCCGGGCAGCGCGCCGCGCCCTAGGCGCGATCGCGACCGCGCAGCTCGAGCGACGGTCGCGGGGGCAGGTCGGCCTCATCCGTGGGGCCGCCGGCGCCATCGATGGCCAGGCGCTCGAGCCGCGCGATCTGGGCGTCGAGTTCAGCGGCGCGCGGGTGCCCCTCGGGCAGCGCGGCGCGGTAGGCCACCACGCGATCGCGGATCTGCAGGGCGAAGTGCGGGGTGGCAGCACCCACGAGGCGCGCCAGATCATCCTCCGACGGGATACCGTAGTCGAGCTCCATGATCGTCATGGGTCGATCGTACAAGTAGGGCAGGCGCATGTCCCCGCGCACCCGCACCCGTCCACCGGACGCCGCCACTGCCGGCGCCCACGCGCCGCCCACGGGAGCATCACGCATGCGCCGATGGGGAACGCATGCCAGGGCACGCATGGTGATTGCGGCCGTGCTGGCCACGGCGACCATCAACGCCGGGGTCGCAGCCACCGAGGCGCTCGCGGACACCTCGCGCCCCGCATCCGCGTCGGCGCCCGTGCGCCTCGCGAATGCCGACACCACGGCCACGCAGAGGGTCGGCGCCACCGTGACATCGCGCCTGGCCCCGCGGCGCTCGACGTTCACGTGGCAGGGCGGCAGGTGGCGCATGAGGTCGCAGGCCAACTTCAACCCGACCGACTGACCGCACCCCACGGCGGGCCGCCCTCCGCCGGGCCCCACTGCCCGCGACGCGCACGCATGGCTTGGCGTTCGAGTCGCGCGAACTGCGCCCTGTGCAGCGTGTTCGGCGGAAACGGAAACTGCTTGGCGGCCCCCAGCGCCACGAGCCGGGCATTCACCATCACGGTACCGACGTACACATAGGCGAGCAGGCGACCATGCATGTCGCGCTCCTCCACGTCGGTGACCAGCCGCACCACGCGCCCCTCCACCATGCGCCGGTTCATCTGCGCGGCACGTGCCGCGAACCTCTCCACGGGCTTGCGCGGGTGGTGCAACTCGGGCGTGTCGATGCCGATATAGCGCACCGTGCCCACGCCCTGCACCACGATGGTGTCGCCGTCGAGCACTCGCGCTACGCGCCCGGAGCCGGCTGCGGGCATCCCGGACGACCCGCACCCAGCGGTGAAAAGTGTGGCGATCATGGCTCCACATGCGACAATCCGCACCCCGGGACCGCGCGAAGAGGCCCCTCTCTCGGCTAGCATGCCAAGCGCGCCGCAGTCGAAGGAGAGGCCGGGTGGGCCAGAGGGATGACGACAAGCTGGTGCGGCAGCTCTCGCTCGTCGCATTCCTGATGGCGCAGCAGCGTCCCGTGACCGCCGAGGAGATACACGAGGCGGTGGAGGGCTACGGCGGCATGAGCGAGCAGGCATTCCTGCGCCGCTTCTACTCCGACCGGTCCGAGCTGGAGGGCGTGGGCCTGAAGCTGGCAGTGGAGCGCCCGAGCGATGATCCCTTCCAGGGCGACCTCTACGCGATGCCGCCCGAGAACTACTACCTGCCACCCATCGAGTTCGACGAGGCCGAGCTCAGCGCGCTGCACACCAGCCTCTACCTGCTCGAAGGCCAGTTCGCCTACGCCGAGCCGCTGCGCCTGGCGCTGCAGCACCTCACCCTGGGCCGGCCGAGCCCCCTCGACGACCACGCTGCGCGCACGGTGGCGGTGAACCTGCTGGGCAGCCGCCACACGTCCGAGGTGGCGAGCCACCTCATCAAGATCGAGTCGGCCATAAGCCGCCGCAAGACGATCCGCTTCCGGTACTACTCGATCGGCCGCGACGACCTGGGCGACCGCGAGGTGGACCCCTACAGCCTGCTCTACATGGCGGGCAACTGGTACCTCGTGGGCTACGCGCATGACCGGGAGGACCTCCGGTGCTTCCGCCTCTCGCGCATCCAGGGCCGCATCACCTTCAAGACCCGGGCCGAGCACGACTTCCCGCCCCCAAGCGAGGTGGACCTCTCGCGCTACCGCGACCGCGCCCCCTGGCAGCTGGCCGACCCCGTGGGCACGGCGGTGATCGAGCTCTCCCCCACCATCGCCTGGTGGGTCGACCAGATGTTCGGCGGCCAGGGCGAGTACGAGGAGCGCGCCGACGGGTCGGCGGTGTTCCGCACCGACTACGGTGGCGAGCGCGAGATCGTGTCGTGGGTGCTGGGACTGGGAGCCGAGGCGCAGGTGCTCGAGCCCCCGGCATTGCGCGACGCCGCCGTTGCCGCGCTCGCACTGCTGCGCACCCGCCACTCCGCCATGCCGCGCCGCCGCGCCAAGCCGCTGCCGCGCTCGGCCGAGCCCGCCCCGGCGGCCGACGCCGATGATCCGGCGGAGCGCGTGGTGCCCGTGGAGCGCATCTCGCGCCTGCTCGCGCTGATGACGCGACTGCTCGCCGCATGCGGCCGCTCGTACGAGGCCGAGGTGCCGTGCGCGGCCCTGCGATCGGAGCTCAACCTCACCCAGGAGGCCCTCGAGGAGGACCTCACCCTGCTCAACCTCATCAACTTCGGCGGCGGTTGCTACGCGCTGTTCGCCCTGGTGGAGGGCGATGAGGTGGTGGTGCAGAAGGAGGTGTACGGCGATCAGTTCTCGCGCCCCGCGCGCCTCTCGCCGCTCGAGGCCAAGGCGCTGCTGTGGGCCCTCGACTTCGTGGGCGGGCGTCTGCCCCTCGTGGGCGAGGAGTCGCTGGCGTCCGCCCGCCGCAAGATCGAGGATGCCGTGGGCGAGGCGTCCACCACCGGCGTGGAGCTCGGCGCGGTGCAGACCGCCAGCGAGCCGGTGGGGGCGCTGCTCGCCCGCGCCGTGCGCGAGGACCGCGTGATCGAGATCGACTACTGGACCGAGTCGCGCGGCGAGGTGACCAAGCGGGTGATCGAGCCGCATATGCTCATGAACTCCCGCGACGCCTGGTACCTGGTGTCGTTCTGCCGCAGGGCCGGCGAGCAGCGCACCTTCCGCCTGGACCGCATCCGCGCCGCCACGCCGCTCGATGAGCACTTCGACCGCAGGGTGGAGGTGGAGGCCGTGCCCTATCAGCCCTGGGGAACCTCGGCGCAGGCCGAGCAGCACGCCCAGATCGCGCGCGTGTGGTGCAGCCCGGCCATCGCGCGCTGGCTGGCCGAGGAGCATCCGTCCGCGGAGCGGTTCTCGGACGGCTCGATCATCGCGGAGATCCCCTACGCCAGCGACGAGTGGCTGGTGAAGGAGATCACCAAGCACGGCGGCGAGGCCGTGCTGCACACCCCCGAGGAACTCCGCGTCGTCGTGGCGAGCAACGCAGAGCGCATCATCGAGCACCACGCCGCCGCGCCCGCGCGCCGCTAGCGGCACCTCAGAGCCCACCCCCGCGCCCCCTCCCGGGCACGGCCCGGAACACCCCGCCCTGCCCGCGCGCCACCAGGCCGTCCATCTCGAGCGCCGCCAGCGCCCCCGCCCCCCCGGCCTGCCCGATTCCCGCCTCGCCCGCGATGCGGTCCACGCCCGCGGGCTCGCGTTGCACCACCGACAGCACCAGCGCGCAGGCCCCGGTGCTCGACGGCGCCACGGGCGCATCGGCCCACGCGCCCCCGGGCACCTCGGCCACCACGTCGTCGGCCGCCTCGCACAGCGCCGCGCCCGCCCGGATGAGCGCATTGCACCCCGCCGACAGCGCCGACCCCGGCCAGCCGGGGACCGCGAGCACCGGGCTGCCGTTCTCCATGGCGAAGTCCGCGGTGATGAGCGCGCCCGAGCGCGAGGCGGCCTCGACCACCACCGCGGCGTCCCCCAGGCCCGCGATGATGCGATTGCGGGCGGGGAACCGCCACGGCATGGGCTCGGTGCCCGGCCAGTACTCGCTCACCACCGCCCCGTCGCGCTGGATGCGATCGGCCAGCCCGACGTGGCGCCGTGGATGGATGCGGTCGACGGCCGAGCCCAGCACTGCCACCGTGATGCCGCCCGCCTCGAGCGCGCCCTCGTGCGCGGCGGCGTCGATTCCCCGTGCCAGCCCGCTGACGATCACCGCGCCGCGCGCGGCCAGATCTGCCGCGAGTGCTGAGGCCATCCTGCGTCCGGCGGCGGTGGGCCGGCGCGAACCCACGATCGCGATGGCCGGTCCGGCATCGAGGGCGGCGAGCGCACCCGGCACCTGCCCGACGCCGAACAGCCCGAACGGAGGGTCGAAGATGCGCCGCAACCGCGCCGGGTACGACGCGTCGGTGATGGGAACGTGCGCGATGCCCCGCCGGATGAGGGCCTCGCGCGCGCGATCAGCCCGGAACGCCGCCCGGGCCGCACCGGCCTTCTTGGTGAGATCACCGTCTGCGCGCAGCCATGCGGCCATCTGGGGCCCTCCGGCGCCCCACAGGATGTCCGGCCCTCCCGCCACTCGCGCGGCCCGCTGAAGGTCGCGTGAGAGCGCGTGGGACATCCATGCGAGCCCCAGGGGCCACTCGGGATTCCCCTCTGCCCCGGGATTGGGCCCGTGGCCGCAACCGGGGTCGGGGTGGGCCCCGGGCGCGGCCGTCACGCCATGCCCCCGGCGCTGCGATAGCGCAGGGCCTCGGCCAGGTGATCGGGCATCACGCGATCGCTACCCCCGAGATCGGCCACCGTGCGGGCCACCCGGATGACCCGGTCGCACCCGCGCGCGGTGAGCGCCAGCCGGTCGATGGCGGTGCCGAGCAAAGACCGCGCCGCGCGGTCCATCGCCGCCGCCTCGCGAGCCGATGCCGCACCGAGGCGGGCATTGGGCACGCGCTGGCCGCGGGCGTCCTGGGCCCGGCGTGCCCGCTCCACCCGGTCGCGAACCGCCGCGCTGGGCTCCCCCGCCGCGGCGTCGTCGAGCATCTCGTCGCGATCGAGCCGCGGCAGGTCCACCCGCAGGTCGATCCGATCGGCGACCGGCCCGGACACCCGCGCCCGGTACGCGTCGGCCGCGGCGGGCGCGCACGTGCATGCGCGCGCCGGGTCCCCGGCATGGCCGCAGGGGCATGGGTTGCCGGCGCACACGAGCAGCGGCTCGGCCGGGAAGCGGGCGCTGCCCGATGCGCGCGTGATGTCGATGCGGCCCTCCTCGAGCGGTTGGCGCAGGGCGTCGATGGCCACTGGCGAGAACGCACAGACCTCATCGAGGAACAGCACCCCGAGGTGCGCGAGCGTGATCTCCCCCGGCCGTGGCACCCTGCCGCCGCCCACCAGCCCCGGTGCCGAGATGGTGTGGTGCGGGGCCCGGAATGGGCGCTGGGTGACCAGCGCCTCACCGTCGCACAGCAGTCCGGCCACCGAGTGCACGCGCGTGATGGCGATGGCCTCGTGCAGGCGCAGGCGCGGCATGATGCCGGGCAGGCGCCGCGCCAGCATGGTCTTGCCACCGCCCGGCGGGCCGATCATGAGCAGCGAATGGCCCCCGGCGGCGGCGATCTCGAGCGCGCGACGGGCATCCCCCTGCCCCCGCACCTCTGCCAGGTCGCCGCCGGCCTCGGGGGTGCACGCCCCGAGCAGGGCATCGGCATCGACATCGACGGGGAGGGGTTCGCACCGGTGCTCGAGCACGTCGACCGCGTGGCGCAACCCGCGCGCGCCGAGCACGCGGATTCCCGGCACCAGCGCCGCCTCGGCCGCGTTGGCCTCGGGCACCACCAGCTGCCGCCAGCCGCGCCGCGCGGCGTGCTCGGCCATCACGAGCGCCCCGGCAACCGGCCGCAGCGCGCCATCGAGCGCCAGCTCGCCGATGGCCCCCGTGCCGGCAAGCGCCCCGGGGCGCAGCTGGCCCGACCCCGAGAGCACCGCCAGCGCGATGGGAAGGTCGTACTGCGGCCCGGCCTTCCTCAGGTCGGCGGGCGCCAGGTTGGCGACGATGCGCAGCGCCGGAAGATCGAAGGCCTGGTTGACCAGGCCCGATCGCACGCGCTCCCGGGCCTCCTGCACCGCGGCGTCGGGCAGGCCCACCACGCTGAAGCCCGGGAGCCCCGGGCGCAGGTCGACCTCCACCTCGACGGTGGCGGTGTCGAGCCCGAGGAGGGCCGGGCTGACCATGCGGGCGACCATTCACCGAGCATGGCCCCGCCGGGCGGACGGATGGCGCGCGGGCGGTGTCGAGGCCCGCGCGCGTCCGTCACATCATCGCCGCAGGCTCAGGTGGCGGCGTCGTACCGGGCCGCCACGGCGTCCCAGTTCACCACGTTCCACCACGCCTCGAGGTACGCCGGGCGCTTGTTCTGGTACTCGAGGTAGTACGCGTGCTCCCACACATCGATGCCCAGCACCGGGGCCTTGCCGTCGGACAGCGGGGTGTCCTGGTTGGGCGTGGACATCACCTCGAGGGCGCCGCCCGACACCACCAGCCACGTCCAGCCCGATCCGAAGCGCTTGACCCCGGCGTCGTTCACCGTCGCCTTGAGGTCGTCGAGCGATCCGAACGCGGAGTCGATGGCCGCGCCCAGCGCGCCGCCGGGAGCACCGCCCCCGTCGGGGCCCATGATCTCCCAGAAGAGCGAGTGGTTGTAGTGGCCGCCGGCGTTGTTGCGCACGGCCATGCGGATGGCCTCGGGAATCTGGTCGAGGCTCGTGAGCACGTCCTCCACGCTGGAGTCCTCCCACGCGGTGCCGGCGAGCGCCGCGTTGGCGTTGTCCACGTACGCCTTGTGGTGGCGGTCGTGGTGGATCTCCATGGTGGTGGCGTCGATGTGCGGCTCGAGCGCGTTGAACGCGTACGGGAGCGGCGGGAGCTCGAAGGGCATGCGGCCTCCTCGGGATCGGTTCGTTCCGGCTACTGCCTTCACCGTGCAGTCTTGCCGATGCGCGCCGCCGATACACGGAGATCGGCGCCCTCGCGCGCGCGTTCCGGCGCAATGCGGCGCGTCCGCGGCGCACGCCGCGGTGCACGATCGGGGCATGACCCGCGAGCCCGCGCACCCCGATCACGCCCTGGGCGCAGCCGGCGAGGACGCCGCGGCGCGGTGGCTGATCCGCCGCGGCTGGCGGGTGCTGGCGCGCGGATGGCGCGCGGCGGGCGGCGAGATCGACATCGTGGCCGAGCGACGGGGAGTCGTGGCGGCCTGCGAGGTGAAGACCCGCACCAGCGTGCATCCCCACGCCCCACCGATCAGCCATGCGCAGCGCATGCGCCTGGCGCGGGCAGCCCAGGCGTGGCAGGCGCGCCATCCGGCGTACGCCGGGCATGCGCTGCGCCCCGACCTGATCATCGTCGTGCCCGATGGCCCCATCTGGCGCATCACGCGCATCGAGGACATCACGCCGGACGGCTCTACTCGAAGAGCGTGAGGTCGTCGTCCCCGTAGGCGCTCGAGCGGAACGACCGGCGGTGAAGCGGGCAGGGCCCGAGGCGCTGCACGGCCTCGGTGTGCGCGGCGGTGATGTAGCCCACGTGCCCCTCGAACCCGTATCCGGGGTACGCGGCGGCGGCAGGCCCGCGCATGAGGCGATCGCGCGACTCCTTGGCGATCACCGACGCCGCCGCCACGGCGGCGCTGGTGGCATCGCCCTTCACGAGCTTGCGGTGCGGGGGCGCGTCGGGGCCGAGGTCGAAGCCATCGACCAGCGCCACTCCCGGCGCGGGCGAGATCGCCGCGATGGCCTCGCGCAGGACGCGCCTGTTGGTGGCGTGCAGGCCATCGGCGTCGATGGCGCGCGCGCTTGCCGACACCACCACTACCTGGCGGGCATGGCGCATCACCAGCCCCACCAGCGCCGCGCGGCGACGCGCGGTGACGCGCTTGGAGTCATTCAGGGCCGCGAGGTCGCTCATGGCGTCGGGGCCGAGCGCCGGCAGGTCGAAGCACACGGCGGCGGCCACGATGGGGCCCGCCAGGCACCCGCGGCCGGCCTCGTCGGCGCCCGCCACGAGCGGGTGCCCCAATGCCAGGTCGTGTGCCAGCAGCGGCGAGGTGGTGGCAGTCACCGCCGACGCGCCCGGCGCTCCGGACCCGACCGGGTCAGTCCTTGGAGGAGGTCTCCTCCTCGGCGGCCTCGGAATCTTCCGCGGCCTCGGCCACTGGCTCGTCGGCGGACTCCTCCACCACGACCTCGACCACCTCGACCTCGTCCACCTCGACGGCGGCCTGCTCCACAACGGCCCCGGGGATCCCGACGACCTCCTCGGCCTCCACGATCTCCTCCACCTCGGTGACCGGGGTCTCGAGCCCGGCCTCCACCACGGCGGCGTCCTGGCGCTGGGACATCCAGGTGGCCTTCTCGCGCACGCGGGCCTTCTTGCCCACGCGGTCGCGCAGGTAGTAGAGCTTGGCGCGGCGGACGTCACCCTCGAGGGTGCGCTCGATCTTCTCGATCTTCGGCGAGTGGAGCGGGAACGTGCGCTCCACGCCCACGCCGAAGCTCTGCTTGCGCACCGTGAAGGTCTCGCGGGCCGAGGCGCCCTGGCGCTTGATGACCGTGCCCTCGAACACCTGCACGCGGCGGCGCTGGCCCTCGATCACCTGGAAGTGCACGCGCACGGTGTCCCCCGGACGGAAGTCCGGGTGGTCCTCGCGCAACTGCATGCGCTCAAGGGTCTCGATGACGGTCATGCCGGGGTGTCCTCCTGGGATGAAAGCGGCGGCGAGGATAGCACCGACCCGGCGCCGGGTGCGGGCCGGGCCTGCGATCGGCGCCATTCCTCGATGGCGGCGTGGTCGCCGGACAGCAGCACGGGGGGCACTCCCCACCCCCGGAACTCCGCCGGCCGCGTGTAGTGCGGGTGCTCCACCCGCCCCGCCATGCCGGGCGAGAACGACTCCCGGTCGAGGCTCTCGTGGTTGCCGAGAGCACCGGGGAGCCGGCGCGCAAGGGCGTCGATGATGGCCATGGCGGCCACCTCGCCACCGGCAAGCACGAACGGCCCAAGGCTGATGCAGTCGTTGGCCAGGTGCCGGTGCACACGCTCGTCGAAGCCCTCGTAGCGCCCGCACAGCAGGGTGAGGGCGGGAAGGGCGGCGAGCTCGCGGGCCACGGCATCGTCGAACGGGCGCCCGCGCGGCGAGAGCACGACCACGCGGCGCGCATCCTTCACCTGCTCGGCGGGCACGGCGTAGACGGCCTCCATGGCCGCGGCCATGACGTCCACGCGAAGCACCATGCCCGGGCCGCCGCCGTACGGGGCGTCATCCACCTGCCCCTGCCCCAGCGGAGTGTGATCGCGCGGGTTGAAGCAGCGGATGTCGAGCCCGCTCACCGCCGCTGCATTGGCCAGGTGCCGCGGCCGGCGAAGCCAGTCGAACCACTCCGGGAACAGCGTGAGCACGTCGACCTTCACAACAGGTCCTCGCGCAGGGTGATGCAACGGTCGCCGCGATCCACCCCGGTGACGGCATCGGCCGTGAACGGCAACAGGACCTCCCCCCCGGGAGTCACCACCGCCAGGGCGTCGTTGGCCGGCCCGGGCTGGACGTCGCGCACGGTTCCCACCAACCGGTCGCCGCACCGCACCTCGAACCCGATGAGATCGCGCACGTAGAAGGTGTCGGGGTCATCCGGGGCGGGCAGGCGCGAGGGATCAACCATCATGCTCCCACCGGTCAGGGCTGCCGCGGCGTCGCGGTCGTCCACGCCCTCGAACGACACGATGGCCCTGGGCGCCTCGCCGCGCCTGTCCACCAGCACCAATGGGCGGTCGTGGCCCTGCACGCGCACGACCACGGCGTCGCCGGGACCGAGGGTGCCCAAGGTCGGTCCATCGGCATGGGCCGTGATGGCCCCCCGCACCCCGTGCGGGCGACCCAGCCGCGCGATGGCGACCCGCTCGCCCGCGTCCGGCATGAGGCTAGTCGACGATCCTGAGACCGAGGCCACCGGCGCTGCGGGGCCCGGTCGCGGCCCGCAGCAGGATGCGCAGCGCATGGGCGCCGCGCCCGCCGCGGCCGATCACCTGGCCGCGGTCGGCCTCGGCCACGAAGAGGTCCACGCACGGCTCGCCGCGGTCCTCCCCGAGCACGGCCGAGACCTCCTCGGGGTGCTCCACCATCGCCCGCGCGAAGCGGGCGACCATCTCGGTGGCGTGCTCGTCGCTCACCCGCGCTCGCGGACGATCGAGATGAGCTTCCTCACCGCCGGCGTCGGCTGCGCGCCGTTGCCGATCCAGTGATCGGCCCGCGCGAGGTCGACCTCCACGATTGAGGGGTCGGTCTGCGGGTTGTACCGGCCGATGGTCTCGATGTTGCGGCCATCGCGCGGCGAGCGCGAGTCGCTTACGACGACGCGGTAGATCGGATTCTTCTTGCTGCCCACGCGGGCGAGGCGGATCTTGACCACTGTGCTCCCAATAGCATTCGGTGTCAGGCGCCGAGCATGGGCGGCAGGCCGCCCTTACCCATGCGCTTCATAAGCTTCTGCATCTGCTTGAACTGCGCCAGGAGCTGGTTGACCTCCTGGACCGTGGTGCCACTTCCCCCTGCGATACGCCGCCGCCGGCTTCCATTGATGATGTCGGGCCGGCTGCGCTCGGACAAGGTCATGCTGCTGATGATGGCCTCGACGCGGTCGATGCGCCGCTCGTCGATCTCGACGTCCTTCATCTTGGCCTGCTGCCCGAGCCCGGGAATCATGCCCATCAACTGCCCGATGGGGCCCATCTTCCGCACTTCGCGCAACTGATCGAGGAAATCGTCGAGGGTCAGGTTGCCCCCGCGCATCTTCTCCTCGATGCGCTTGGCATCGTCGGCGTCGACGTTCTGCTGGGCCTTCTCGATGAGGCCCAGCACGTCGCCCATGCCGAGGATGCGCGATGCCATGCGGTCGGGGTGGAACGCCTCGAGGGCGTCCACCTTCTCGCCGGTGCCCACGAACAGGATGGGCTTGCCGGTGACCGCGCGCACCGAGAGAGCGGCGCCGCCGCGGGCGTCGCCGTCGAGCTTGCTGAGGATCACCCCGTCGAACTGCACCGCCTCCTGGAACGCCACGGCGACATCCACGGCCGTCTGGCCGGTCATGGCATCCACCACGAGGATCACCGACGTGGGCTTCACCGCGTCGCGGATGGCAACCAGCTCGTCCATCATCTCGGCGTCGATGCTGAGGCGACCGGCGGTGTCCACCAGCACCACGTCGCGCCCCGCGCGCTTGGCGGCGGCGATGCCGGCCTTGGCCACCTTCACCGGGTCGGTGGCGCCGTCCTCGCGGTGCACCGGGACCTCGATCTGCTCGCCCAGCACGGCGAGCTGCTCCATGGCCGCGGGGCGGCGCACGTCGCAGGCCACCATGAGCGGCGACCGGCCCTCGCCCGCGAGCATGCGCGCCAGCTTGGCCGTGTGGGTGGTCTTGCCCGATCCCTGCAGGCCCGCCATGAGGATTACCGTGGGCGGGTTCGGCGACATCGCCAGGCTCACGTTGGTGCCGCCCATCAGGCGCGTGAGCTCCTCGCTCACGATCTTCACCACCTGCTGGTCAGGCGTGATCGACGACATCACCTCGTCGCCGGTCGCCCGCTCCTTGATCGCGGTGGTGAGCTGCTTCACCACAGGCAGGCTGACATCGGCCTCGAGCAGCGACAGGCGGATGGCGCGCATGGCCTTGTCGATGTCGGCCTCGGTGAGCTTGCCCCGGCCCTTCAGGCCCGAGAAGACCCCCTGCAGCTTGTCGGTGAGTGCGTCGAACACGGCCGCGGAGGTTATCGCGCTAGGCGTCCCCGACCGAGCCGGGCGAGAAGATGGCCTCGGCGAAGGCCTGTGCGTCGAAGGGCTGCAGGTCGTCGATGCCCTCCCCCACGCCCATCAGCACCACCGGGATCCCCAGCTCGCGCCCGATGGCCAGCACGATGCCGCCGCGCGCCACGCCGTCGAACTTCGTGAGCACCAGGCCGGTCACCGGCACCGACTCCGAGAACAGCTGGGCCTGCGAGAGGCCGTTCTGGCCCGTGGTGGAATCGATGACCAGCAGCACGTGGTGCGGGGCGCCGTCCATCGCCTTGCCCGTGACCCCGTGCACCTTACGCAGCTCCTCCATGAGGTTGTGCTGGGTCTGAAGGCGGCCCGCCGTGTCGATGATCACCACGTCGGCCCCGCGGGCCCGGCCGGCGGCGACGGCGTCGAACGCCACGGCACCGGGGTCGGCCCCCTGCCCCTGCTTGACGATGTCCACCCCGGCACGATCGGCCCACACCGAGAGCTGCTCCACGGCCGCCGCGCGGAAGGTGTCGGCCGCGCCGATCACCACCTTCTGCCCGAGCTCGGTGAGCCGGTTGGCGAGCTTGCCGATCGTGGTGGTCTTGCCGCTGCCATTGACGCCGACCACCAGGATGACGGTGGGCGCGTCGCCGAGGGCGATGCGCGCGGGCTCCGATGCCAGCCGCCCGGTGATCTCGGCGGTGAGGGCGCTGCCCAGCGACTCACCGGAGGTGATGCGCCCCTCGACGCCCTGCTCGCGCAGGGCATCCACGATCTCGTTGGTGGCCGCCATGCCGCAGTCGGCCATGATCAGCGCCTCCTCCAGGTCCTGCCAGAGTTCGTCGGTGACCATCTTCGACCGGTAGATACCCGCGAGCTGCGGCGAGATGGCCTGCGACTGGCTCGATGTGATGCCCTCGCGCAGGCGGCGGAAAAGGCCACGTCGCGCGGGGCCGGGGTGGTCGTCCTCGGCCTCCGGCGCGGCCAGCCCGAACAGCTCGGCGAACGCGCCGAGGCCCCCGTCCGGCGCCCCGTCGGTCATCCGGCCTGCGCGGAGGGCGGCGCCTCGGGCGGTCGCACCTCGGCCAGCTGCCGGCGCACCCACGGTCGCGCCGGGCCCTCGGCATCGCGGTCGAGGGAGCGCGCCACCACCTGCGACACGCCCGAGCGGCCCATGGTGACGCCGAAGAGCGTGTCGGCCACCTCCACGGTGGGCTGCTGGTGGGTGATGAGGATGAACTGGCGCTCGCCGGCGAGGCGCCGCAGCACCCCGAGGAACCGACGCAGGTTGGCGTCGTCGAGCGCGGCCTCCACCTCGTCGAGCAGGTAGAAGGGCGTGGGGCGCGCCATGGCGACGGCAAGGCAGAAGGCGAGGGCGATGAGTGACTTCTCGCCTCCCGAGAACAGCGCGAGCGAGCGCACACGCTTGCCCGCGGGCACGACCTCCACCTGCACGCCCTCCTCGCCCTCGTCGTCCACCACGCGAAGGCGCCCCGTACCCCCCGGGAACAGCAGCCCCACCACCTCCTGGAAGCGCTCGTCCACGGTGCGCAGCACGTCGGCGAAGCCATCGGCGACCTGGGCGTCGAGCTCGGCCATCTGCGCGCGAAGGGCCTCCGCGGCCTGCTCGAGGTCGCTGATCTGATCGGTGGTCTCGGCTTCGCGATCGGCCAGCTCGGCGCGCTCCTCGGCCGCAAGGGGATTCACCGCACCCATGCCCTCGCGTCGCACCGACAGCGCCTCCACGCGCTCGGCGATGGCGTCCGCGGGCTCTTCGCCGTCGTCGGGCGGGGGCGGCGCCGGGGCGTCGTCGGCCACACCCGCCTCGCGGGCGCGCTCAGCCGACACCGCGAGCGCCACCTCGGCGGCCCGGTCGGCCTCGCCCGCCGCCGCGAGGGCCTTGTCGGCCGCCTCGTGCGCCTGCTGGGCAGCGTGCACGGTGGTGGCGAGCTCGGTGATGGTGGCCGCCAGGGCGCGCGACCTGGCATCCATCTCGTCGGCGCGCGGCGCCAGCGCCACGGCCACGGCCTGAATGGCCCGCGCGGCGGCCACCACGACGGCATGGTCGGCCATCGCGGGCTCGGGTGCCCCGGCCTCGGCGCGGGCGCGCGCACGGCGCGCGATGATGTCCTCGAGGCGGGCGCGCTCCTGCGTGGCGCCGCCGCCCGCGAGGCGCGCAGCCGCGCGGGCGGCATCACGCGCCTCGCGGGCGGCGTGGGCGGCCTGCTCGGCGGCGTCGATGTCCATGGGCATGTCGTCGGGTGCCGACCCCAGGCGCGTCATCTCCGCACGCGCGGCGTCCAGCGCCGCCATGGCCTCGGCGCGGGCAGCTGCCCGGCGACGGTCCTCGGCGCGTGCCGATTCGAGCGCGCCATCCGAGCTCTGCGCGCATCGGGTGCTCGCCCTGGCACGGGCCTCGGCCCGGCGCTCGGCGGCGACGGCCGCGCGTTCAGCGTGCTCGGCATCGGCGAGGCGCGTCGATGCCTTCCCGGCGGCGTCGATGGCCCGCTTGTGCAGCGCACGGCCCGCCCAGGGTCCGCGCACCCCTGTGAGCATGCCCGTCCCCGGCCGGAACGCGAGCCCGTCGGAGGTGACGAGCACGCACGGGCGCAGGCCCCGGGGGAGCGCGTCAAGCGATGGCACCAGCCAGGCGTCGGCCAGCAGGCCGTCGAGCCACGGGCGCGCCCGATCGGGGCAGGCCGTGATCATCTCCGAAAGCCGCCGCGCGCCGGACACCGGCGGGGCGGGGGCGGTGGCCGCTGCGGGCCGCGCCACCGCGGCGGCGCTCGCGCCTTCCTCCAGCGCGCGGGCGCCCTCGCGCACCGATGCCACCAGCGGGGCGTCGGCCAGTTCGCCAAGCGCTGCCGCCACGGCGCGCTCCATGCCGCCATGCACCTCGATGCCGTCTCCCAGCACCACGGCGTCGCCGTGTCGCTCGTCGGTGGGTGCCAGCGCAGCGGCCTCCGCGGCCAGGCGTGCAGCGCGACTGGCCGCGCCCTCACGGGCCGACCTGGCGGCCTCCGCGGCACGCGACGCGGCGGCCCGGCCCTCCGCGTCGCGCTCCCTGCGGGCACGCGAGATCTCCGCCCGGCGCTCGCTGCGATCGAGGTCGGGGCCGCCCGCCCCATCGAGATCGGACAGCGCCTCGGTGGCGCGCATGATGCGGGCCTCGGCCACGGCGCGCTCCTGCGCGTCGCGCTCGGCGACGCGACGGTGATCGCGGGCGGCCTCGAGAGCCGCGGCGGCGGCCTGATCGGCCGCCTCAGCCTGCTCCAGGCGATCCGCGGCCGCGCGCGCGTCGCGCTCGGCGCGTTCCACGGCCTGCTCGGCGTCGCGCGCGGCCGATTCCGCTGCCACGAGGGCTTCCTGCGCCTCGCGACGGCGCTCCCTGCGACGTGTGGCTTCCTCGGCGGCTGCCGCAACGCGCCCCTCGGCCACCTCGGCGCGACCGGAGAGGCGCTCTGCCACGCCGCGAATGCGCGCCGCCGACTGCATCGCCGACTCCCGCTCGGCCACCACCTGCTGGCGATCCGTGGCCGCCTGCTGCGCCCCCGTGCGGACGACATCGAGCCCCTCGCGCGCAGCGGCGACATCGGCGGCGCGGGCCGCGCGATCGTCGCGCGCGCGGGCCAGGTCGCGGGCGGCGGTGAGCGCCCGCGCCTGCGCTAGTGCCTGGCGCGACTGCTCGAGCTCACGCTCCACCTCGGCAGCACGCTCGGCCGCGCGGGCCTGACGCTCCAGCGAACGCGCTCGCGAGGCCAGCTCGTTCGCCAGGTCGCGCGCGCGGGCCAGGTGGTCGTCCACGTGCTTGAGGCGCAGCTCGGCCCGGTGGCGACGCCGCTTGGGCAGGCCCGTGCCGGCGGCCTCATCGAGGATGCCGCGCAACGCAACGGGCTTGCTCTGGCAGATGGCCTCCACCTGCCCCTGTCGGATGATCGCCAGCGACTGCGGACCAAGGCCGCGGGTGGAGAGAGCATCGAGCACGTCCATCAGCCGTGCGTTCGAGCCGTTCAGGCGGTAGCCGGAATCGCCCGCCCGCGTGAGACGGCGCGACACGCCCATCTCGGCCGGGCCCTCCCCGAGGCCGCCCTCGAGCGTGACCACCACCTCGGCCAGCCCCACGGGCTGGCGCCCGTCGCCGCCCGAGAACAGCACGTCCTGCATCGCCGGCGCGCGCAACTGGCCCGAGCGCTGCTCCCCGAGCGCCCAGGCGATGGCCTCGGAGATGTTGCTCTTGCCCGACCCGTTGGGGCCCACGACCACGTTGATGCCCGGGCCGAACTCGAGGTCGACGGGGTCGGCGAACGACTTGAAGCCCTTGATGCGAAGCCGCCTCAGCACAGGATCAGCCCTCCTCGCCCATCGCCTCGAGCGCGGCCTCGGCGGCCGCGCGCTCGGCGGCCTGCTTCGACCGCCCCGAGCCGGCGCCGATCTCGCGGTCGCCCCGCAGCACGCGCGCGTGGAACGTGGCGTCGTGGGGCGAGCCCTGCTGCCCGGTGATCTCGTAGCGCACGCGCGCCTCTCCCGCGGCCTGCAGTCGCTCCTGCAGCTTGGTCTTGGCGTCGCGGATGCGCTCGTGCGCATGTGCGAGGGGCTCGGCGAAGGCACCCAGCACCGCCGACCGCGTGGCGGGCTCGCCGGCGCGCAGCCAGCCCGCGCCGATCACCGACTCGGCGAGCGCGGCCTTCACGTTGCGGTGGTCGGCCAGGCGCAGGGCATCGGCGCGCCGGGCCCTCGGCGCGGAGTCGACCATGGCCTGCGGAAGCCCGCAGGCATCGGCTACCACGGCGCACGCATCGCGCGACACCACGGCCTGGCGCATCCAGGTGAGGTCGCCCTCGAGCCTGTCGGGGTGCTGCTGCATGAGCGCCTCGGTGACGATCACGCCGAGCACCGAGTCGCCGAGGAACTCCAGGCGTTCATACGAGTGCAGGGAGTCCGACGCCCAGAACGGGTGGCTGAGCGCCAGCCGCCGGGCATCGGGATCGAGCAGCGCGAGGAGCTCCGCGAGGTCACGCGGCCGGGGCCCCGACCCGTCAGGAACCGGAGCGGGCGACGATGTAGTCGACGGCGTCACCGACCGTGACGATCTTCTCCGCATCCTCGTCCGGGATCTTGACCCCGAACTTGTCCTCCATCTCCATGATCATCTCGACCAGGTCAAGGGAGTCCGCGTTGAGGTCCTCCGCGAAGGAGGCCGTCTCGACCACCTCGGATGCGTCGACACCAAGCTGCTCGACGAGGATTGACTGAAGCTCGGAGAGGGCCTGCGCTCGATCCACCATTGCTCCTTTAGGGGCGGGACTCTGGGCCGTGAACGATGCTGAACGTACCAGCGCGTCCGGACGCCCGGGGCCCCGGCGCGGAGCGCGAATCAGGCGCTGGCGGCGATGCCGGCCTGGATGTGGCCGGTGACGTCTTCCCTGATGCCCTGCGCGGCGCGGCGGATGCCATTCGCCATGCCGCGGGTGCCGGTGTTGCCGTGCCCGATCATCGATATTCCCCGCACCCCCAGTAGGTATGCGCTGCCGTATTCCTCGGGGTCGATGTTCTTGCGCAGGTCCTTGAACACCGGCATGCCGAGCGCGCCCGCCACCTTGCCGCGCACGCTCGACGTGAGCCCGCGGCGGATCTCGTGGAAGATCATCGCGGCGGTGCCCTCGTAGAGCTTCAGAGCCACGTTGCCGGTGAAGCCGTCGGTGATGATGATGCGCGCCTTGCCCCGGGGGATGTCACGGCCCTCGACATTGCCGATGAACCCCGGCGTGCCCTCGAGCAGCTCGGAGGCCTCGAGCACGAGCTCGGTGCCCTTGCCGGCCTCCTCCCCGATGCTGAGCAGCCCGACCGTGGGATCGTCGATGCCGAGGATGTCGCGGCCGAGCACGCGGCCCATCACCGCGAACTGCGCCAGGTACTCGGGCTTGCACTCGGCGTTGGCACCGCCGTCGATCATCACGATGGGGCCGGCGATCGACGGCATCGGCACCGCGAGCCCCGGGCGGATCACGCCGGGCAGGCGGCGCAGGATGAGCGTGGAGGCCGCCAGCATTCCACCGGTGTGCCCCGCCGAGATCACCGCGCCAGCGCGACCCTCATGCACGTGGCGGCAGGCCACGACCATCGAGGCGTCCGGCCTGGCGCGCACCGCCTTGACGGCGTCGTCGGTGCCGAAGATGCGGTCGGCGGCATGGATGACCTCCACGTTCGGCGGCACGTCATCATGCTGCTCGAGTGCCCTGCCTATGGCCGCCTCGTCGCCCACGAGCAGGATGCCGATGCCCTCGCGGGCGGCGTCGAGCGCGCCTGCCACGGGAACCTGCGGTGCCTTGTCGCCGCCCATCGCATCGACGGCGACGACGACGTCAGACACGGAGATCAGGCGCCAGTGTCGACGACCGCACGGCCCTTGTAGTGGCCGCACACCATGCAGACATGGTGCGGCATCACCGGAGCCGTGCAGCGCGGGCAGCGACCCAGGCGCGTCGCCTGGATCGAATGGGTGGCGCGCCGCTTGTCACGGCGGGCGCGGGAAGTCTTGCGCTTGGGAACTGCCAACGTGGCTCCTGGTCGGGACCGGATCCGGGACGACGCGGGAGGTTAGCGCCTCACGAGCGGCCCGGGCAAGCCCACCGGCGCGCCGGGGTCATGCATCTTCGTCGCCGGACGCGGCGAGCCGCTCCTTCAGCTCGTCCAGCGCGGCCCAGCGCGGGTCCACCCCGTCATCCACGCAGTCGCACTGCGCGACGTTGAGATCGGCCCCGCAGCGCGCGCACAGGCCCGCGCACTCCTCGCGGCACAGGATCGACATCGGCAGCACCTCGGCCACGGCGTCACGCGCCCATGCCGTCACGTCGAGCTCCATGCGCATGGGGCCCGCCAGGTATTCGCAGTCGAGGTCGTCATCGGGCGCGTCGGCATCGGCGCGCCCCGAGGCCTGGAAGTCGCGGGCGTCCACCCCCACACCGAGGGACGACGGCGCGAGGCAGCGCTGGCACGGCCCCGTGAGCATGGTGGCGAACCTGAGCCTGAGGCCCAGGCCCGAGCCGGACGACCCCACGTCGAGCCGGGCATCCACCACGCGCGGGCCGGGTGCGTACGGCTGCCCGCCCAGCGTGATGTCACCGAGCGCCACGGGAACATCGACCCGGGCGCCGGCGCCGGGCGCCAGATCGAGCCGGCGGAGGTCGACGACCCCCTCCGGCACGCCCCGGTGCCCGACCGTCATGGCCTAGTAGTCGTTCGCGTCGGAATCGTCGGTGACAAACGGGCCGTCGCTCGCGCGGTCCTCCGACTTGCCCTGCAGGCGCTCGCGCCCGCGGCGCACCGCCGCGGTGAACTTCTCGAGGTTGACCTCGAGCGTGCCGAGCACCTCGTCGGCGTAGTCCTCGGCGCCCAGGCGCACCTCGCGCTCGCGCTGCCGGGCCTCGTCGAGCAGGTCTGCCGCCTGCTTGTCGGCGAGCTTCACGACCTCCTGCTGCGAGGCCTGGCGCTCGGCCTTCTCCTTTGCCTCGT